>Ga0214168_1000802_pt1 | contig 12700 bp, 5 predicted proteins | sample LakMenepilimnion_FD_153002 | JGI IMG/M metagenome (GOLD analysis project Ga0214168, IMG submission 153002) | Freshwater microbial communities from Lake Mendota, WI - Practice 29OCT2010 epilimnion v4 | ecosystem: Environmental > Aquatic > Freshwater > Lake > Epilimnion/Euphotic zone | place: Lake...
CTTTGTCACTTTTTGAATCGACGACAGTTCCATCACGTACACCTTGTCCAACACCTAAACCACTTGCACCACCATCAGTTGCCACAAGACCGGTTTTAAAGTCGTCTTTAACGTGACAAACAGAACATTCTGCAATGTTGCCGTCATAACCTTGCAGCTGCCGAGCGGTTTGGTTATCGTTTGCGTTAGGGTCCTGGTTTGGCCAAATACCATGTGAGCCGCCATGACAAGTTGAACAGGTCAGTGTGCCATTTGGGCCAGTTCCGTGAACATCCGCGCTTTTACGATACAGCGCTTGTGAAACAGGCTGTGGAAGATAGGTCGTTTTTCCATCAACAGTTGCTTTCTCAAGGCGTTTTTCTTTTGTTGGCATCACGGCAAAACGGGCATTTTCAGGGAAAATAGAAGCGGCGGCTTTATCACCGTCTGCCCACGCATTACGCAGCACACCGGCACTGAAAGTCCCTTTTTCACCTTTGCCCATATTGCCATCACCCATGTGGCAAGAGCCGCAATCAGGCTCATCAATCCATGCGCGACGGAAATCAGGTGCTGTTAATGTTTTGGGATCATCCACGCCTAAATTGGGACGTGTTAAGTTGCCGTTATAAAGCTCGTTTGGATAGGTTAAGCCGACAGCAAGCATACCGCCATGGCAGTTATCGCATTTAAGGCCCGCAGTGGCGTGAATATCGCGGTAACTTTTTTCTGTGTTACCGGTATGGCAGGTTAAACAATTTTTCTCCATAGGAATGTTTTCACCCACAGGCAGCATTTCTTCGCCAAGTTTATGTGCGGGGAATAAATCGGGGCGCCAGTTGTTGCGTTCAGCAAACACAGGGACAGTGGCTTTTTTGGTGTAGCCGCCCGTTGCAGGGTCGATTGTGTAAGGCAAACCATTTAAGTCATTATCAATGGTATCCCAACCACGTCCACCAAGCATTTTTGGATGGCCGCGCTCATCTCGAATTAAATCGCCTTGTTTATGGGCTTGTTTATCAGCGGATTCACTGGCTGATACATCTCGTTTATACACCTGCATTTTGCCATGGAATGCGTGCGCGGTTCTTGTCCAGTCCGAGAGTGTCTTAACTTGACTGTAAGCCCCAGAGCCTACATCGGCTTTGAGTGTGCTTGTGTGATGTGATGCGCACATGGTCACAGAGTTTCGCGTGGTGAATTTGTCCTCAGCATAATCAGCAAAGATATCATCACGCGCGTTATTGTAGTTAATTGGCGTCATGTAATCGTGCATGAGCATATTATTAAATCGCGCTGCTTTTTCTTGATTTTGCCACGTATCTTCACCGAAGTCTTTGGAATCTTTGAATTTAAGACGGATTTGTATTTTCCATGTGGGATCTTTAGTTGGATTTGTTTTGCTTGTTGATCCATCGGGTTTTAACCAACGTGATTCCTCTACGCGATCTTTTCGTACTCCATTTTCATCAAATTCAAGTTTAATGCCCGGAGCGACCATGGATGCTTTTGAATTCAACACAAAAGTGTCACCAATAAACGTTTGGTGAACAGCGGGGCCGTAACCGTAGGTTTTAAAATCAGCAATCGCATCTCCTGTTAATTTGATTTCTTTTGGGTAAGTTGCAGGGAAGGGGAATGCGCCTTCACCTGTGGCAGGACCTCTTGAACCATCAGGATTGACTAGTTCGTTAATGGTGACAGGTGTGCGCCATACAGTGTGATCAGCACCTTTTTGACCTCGAATATGGCATGAGCGACACTGTGTTTCTGAAGCTGTTGTGTAAACGGCATCCGTTTTTGCGACCACTTTATTACCCACTTTTGCTTCAACACGCATGATGGGGTAAGGGTTTACTCGACCTTGATCATCAGTGGATGTCGCGGGAATATTTTGAGCGATAAATGACTGGAGGGTCGAATTATAGCTTAATTTTTGTGGCTTATTGTCAATGTATGGGTTTGAAATACCGGGCATGGCGCGTACTTCTTTACCCTTATCAGATTGTCCGCGAATCCCTTGATCGGGTAGCATTAGTGCTTGCCCAATAAAGGTATTTTCTGTATCGGCTTTTGACAGACCTTGTTCGACTAAATTTAATGGTTTTCCTGTTGCATCGGTTATTTTAGACGCATTTTCTTGATGAATTTTATCCCAAAATTCTGTTTTGGCAATTAACGCTTTGCTGTATGAGCGTTCATCAACATATTTTGTTTCTTTTGTTGTTGTCGCTAATTCTGCGGTGGCTTTGGGGTCAAAATTGGCGCCTACTTGGTTTTTATCAAATAGATTTTGACTCGTGGAGTTAATGGATGCAGTGCCTAAAGGCGCGGCTGGATCCTTTGGATTGGAGGCGGCGGAATAGGACACACCCACTTTTGTATCTTCGATAAGTGGGGGTTTATGTGGGATTTTTTGAAGTACCTGTGCATTAAGCGCGTTATAGGGTACTAAATTGTTATAAGGAATTTGAATTTGGCTTCCGCCTTGCATTCCCATATCTTCAAAAGGCAATACGACATAGGCATTAACGTCATTACTGCCATCCGCTTTAGGCATTGCTTCACCTAGTTTGGGGGCTTCTGATTCAAGGACTTTGGGATTAGGATTGGTGCCTTTGGGTGGAATGACGGAAACAAAGGTTTCATCTAAGCATCGAGAGGCGCCGCTCGACACCTTGAGTGTCACGCGATATTTTCCGGGAGTAGTGTAGAGATGACTTGTTTTATTGAGTAGTGCATTTACAGAGCCATCACCAAACGACCATTCATAGGTTGCGTTCGTTTTTAAAGCGGCGCTTTCAAAATTCACCACGCTATTATCAACGACTTCAGTATCCGTTGATGGACTAAGAATCGCGCAGGCTGGCGGGGCTTGAGTGGTTTTACAGGATGCCGGTGCACCTGAAACAGGAAGTAAAACCTGTGATAGTGCATTATCTTTGGGATTTGTCGCCTCCACTCGCACCATACAAGGTACGGTGGTTGTGCCAAGTAAATTCATTTTGAATGCTTTTTTTGCATCTGACATGGCGGAATAAAGCACGATATGCTCATTCACATCATAAACAGAAATTCTTGCACCCGCATCAATAGTGGCCGCTGTTTTGCCAGTAACGACAACTTGATTGGTTTTGATGTCGAGTTTTGCAGTAGCGGTTATAGATGCTGGCGCAGCGTTTGCATTGATAGACAGTAACGTCATCATGGGCGCGAGGGCAAGTAAACCAATTCTGCCTGTGCGTCGATGGATTAGTATTTTGGTGTTTGACATGTTCATGTACCTCCTACATATTGAGTAGTTGTTTTAAGTGTGTTTTATGAAAAACAAATACACTTAAGCAATCGAGAAGCCATGATTAAAAATAATTTAATTATCAGTTATATACATGTAAATTTTGGCTGTTTTTTGTGGTCCGTAAAAATATAAATGTTGCATATCCCATATTTTTATTACTTGTATAGGGGATATGCTTTACAAAAAAACGCAAGAGCATTAAAACAACGAAAAACTTATTTCAACACGTTAAATGAATGAGATGTCATTTGATTGCTTTTAAAGTTTGAGTTATCAAACATAAGTTTAAAATCATCGCCTTCGTTTGTAGGTTCTTTGAATAAATCATGGGCGAAAGGATACGAAATGGGTTGGTGAATCAATTCGGCGTCAATGGTATATTGTTTTCCTGTAAGTCCTTTGATGCTATAACTCACTTGATCGCTTCCGCCAATGAAATTAGCATCGTTTAACGCGTCACCTACGACTTTTACATCATGAGGTGCTGTCGATTTATTAAAGCCGGCAGGTAAAAGTCGATTGTCTTTTAAATAGGTCATGCCACGAAGTAAAGTGTAGGTGACCTCATTTTGATTATTTCCCATAATCGCTTCGTAGATTTGAACTTTGTCTTCAGAATCAATCACATCGTAGTGAGGTTCAAACTTTGAGTTGTCACTATCGGCATCAACACCTTCAATACTGCCATCAGGGTTGATTCGTCCAGATTCAAAAACAATTTTATTGGTTGCGTCTTTTACTTTAACATGCAGTATCACCCGTCTGGAAGGGTAAGCAGTAGGGAGTTTATGACCTGTTGTGCTGGTAATGTTGAGAGTAAACGTTAAGGTCGAATTCGTCAGTGAAGAATTAACGGTACTAATATTGGCAGCACTATTCAGCATACTTTGTGTTTTTTCAATGGATTCGTTGAAATCGGCTGTGCTGGCGAGTACACCGAGTTGTTTTTTGTTATTGTTAAAAATATCGAGCATTAATTTATTGGCGCCAACAAAATCGTGTTTGCGGAAATTATCACGTGGAGAAAGCGTTGCGGGAAGCGTTGAAATTTTCACATTGTCTGAGCGTGGCATGTGACAATCTTGGCATTCTTTTGCATTCTCAGGTTTTGCGTAATTGCTTTGTTCCCATTCTGTGTAGGGCATTTGCTCTGGAAATTCAGTTTCGGGCGTGGTGCTTACTATTTTTCCAAATTGATCTACAAAAGGCGTTTTTAAATTATGGCAAGTGCCGCAAAGCTTCGATGATTCAACATGTTTACTGAACGTTGGCGTATAGCCGACGGTTTGGCGAATCATTTCACGTGTGACAGGATATTCATATTGTCCATACAGTAGCATATTATCACCGATAGTATATCCACCGGTGAAACTAGTTAGTTTACCTAAATTATCGGCGTTTTGAATTTGATGACACAGCGTACATCCTACCCCCGACATCGCTGCATCATGTTTAGGGTGCAGCGGGTTTAAAAGTCCGTCTTGCCCATCATCAAAAACGGTCTGCGTTAAAATAGTATTGTCTTTTTTAGCTTCAAAATTTGCCATAGGGGCGTGGCATCGCGAACATTTATCATTAATGGTGCTGGCGAGTTGTGGATTACGCGTGAGTTCACTGCGTACTTTGGCTTTCCAAAAAGGATCACGTGAAGCGTTCGCCATCATAGTAGCTGACCAATCCAATTGAATCGAAACATCTTTGCCCGTGCTATCTACCAAATTATCATGGCAATTTGCACAGGCTACAGGTCCTTGAAAATAGCTTTTGTTATAAAATGCAGGGTCTCCACCATCCGTTGCAGGAAGTAAAAATTTATCGGTTGATTTCATTGTACTGACGTTAAACGTCGCCGATACACCGCCGATGGTTAACGTCGCTTGGTTTTTGGTCTGATAAGTAGAGGCTGAAAATATTCGAACTGTCACCTTATCTGAATTATTAACGCTGCCATTTTTACTCGAGAAATCCCCATTATTCATTGCATATTCCCCCCCCACAATGCTTATTGCAGCAGGCGCGTTGATGCCTGTTACGGTAATAGAATTGGATGTAATGCGTGTGTTTAAAGAAAGATCGCTTTGTTCAAAAAAATTAAACGTGTCCGGCATGGTGTCTAATACAAGTTTTGGTGTGTCTAAAGTGGTTGCACTCAATGTGCTTGAAACGCCACCGATGGTTAACGTCGCTTGGTTTTTGGTCTGATAAGTAGAGGCTGAAAATATCCGAACTGTCACCTTATCTGAATTATTAACGCTGCCATTTTTACTCGAGAAATCCCCATTATTCATTGCATATTCACCCCCCACAATGCTTATTGCAGCAGGCGCATTGATGCCTGTGACGATAATCGTATTGGATGTTGTCGCCGTATTTAAAGGAAGGTTAACTTGCGCTGTGAAAGCAAATGTATCGGGTGTGGTATCTAAAATAATATTTTTAGGGTTATCTATCGTCGTGGTGCTAAAGGTGCCTTTAACGCTACCTATCTTTACTGTGGTAATGGTCGTTTTTTTATAGGTTTTGGCAGTGGTTTGTTGAACACGAACACGATCGCCATTGGCGACGGTAGTGGAGCTTGTTCTAAAAGTTTTGTCATTAATAGAAAACTTACCATTTTGAATGCTAATGGTGGCTTTTGTATTATTTTTAAGACCGTCAACAGCTATGTAATTAGAAGTAACAAGGGAATTTAATTTAACACCTGTTTGAGGTGAAAAACTAAAGGGCATCGGTGCAGGAGTTAGGGTCGCACTTAAAGAATTTATGCTAACGGTACACAACAAAAACCACAGCGGATAAAAAATAAATTTTTGTTTTTTTAGCATAAAGTCTCTCAAATTAACGTCTAAACGGGTAATGAAAAATAAAAAATTCAACTATTTAATTTTCATCACAGCATAGATTAGGCCATTACTTAAATCTCATATTTAAATCAATGTTTTTTGTGGATTTAACCTTATATACTTAAAATAAAATAGGGAATAAATACAGCATATCCCGCACTTTTTTTAAAAAATAGGGGATATGCATCAAAAACCAAAAAAGTCATCGTAAAACGTTAAATGAATGAGATGCGATTTGACCATGGTTGAATAGATTTCTGAAAAAATGCTTTTTAATTTCGAGTTTGAAATTTTTTTTGTAACGTCAACCTTGGCCAAAAATATAAAAGTGCGGCATATCACACATGGATAAAAGTAAAGTGTGGCATATCACGTAATTTGATAATGTCTAATAGCAGCTTTGAATGATTTTTGATGTTAACTATTTAATAAATAAAGAAATAAATAAAGTGGTATATATTTGGCTTTATATACGAAGCAAACAGCATATTTTAAGTGAATACTTATTATTTGAGCTGTTTATTTCTTTTATATCAGCATATTTTAAGTGAATACTTATTATTTGAGCTGTTTATTTCTTTTATATTTGGAAGTTATTATGAAATTTTATAAAAAATTAGCGGTTACTGTTCCTTTAATCCTTGTTTCATTATCGTTTGAAGCATACGCAGCGACATCTTTTACACCTGATTTAGTGCTTGACACAGAAAAAACACCAAATCCGCCTGTTCTTCAATTAAAAAATGTTGCAACAACGAGTTGGGTAAGTCCATCTATGGCATACAAAGGCTGGACGCACAATAGTAAATGGTTATTCCTCAATGTTCTCAAAGGCAAAACGGTTACTATCACTTTAGATTCAGTAACACCTAACGGTGGAACATCAACGGGTTTTCACCCTGGTTTAACTGTATGGAATCGCATGACAAAATTCCCAGTGACGGATGCTAGAAACTACTGGATACATGACCATTTTTATAAGCAAGCTGAAAGTGTCAACGTGTCTAATGCAAAAGCAGATACTGCTTCCGCGCTTAACGGTCAGAAAGTGGCAGCGGGTGAATCAGTTGGTAATATCATTCTGGAATATGTCACTAGTGCATATGATGCAAAAGGTTTAGGAGATAGATTTGCTGTTGATAGCGCAACGGGTATGTTAAAACCCGCTACGACAGAAACATCATTCATGGGTCCTTATTTACCTATGGGTTACAATATTTTAGGTGCATCTAATGGGCTAGAAGATAAAGACAGTTGTTCAGATCCAACAAAGACAAAGAAGGCGGATTGTGTCAGTCCTGCTACTTGGAAACTAGGTACGCCAGGAAAACTCACGACAAGTTTCACAGCAACTAAAGGAGGTATTTATCAAATTGTTGTTGGCGGGCTGAAACCTGATACGGGTTCAAAAGCAGCGACATCTAAAGCTGCTTGTTCAGACACAACTAAAACAACAGAAGCTGCTTGTGTTGCGCCTGCTGTTTGGACAACTCCAAATAATTTGGATGTCACCATTACAGTTAAATAATTGTTTTCTGCTGACTCGATGCTTTTTCATGGGCATCGAGTTGTTTTTTTTCATATCAAGTTGGTCAGTTTTATGTCTTTAAGGTTTTGTGTTTTCATTTTGCTAAGCGGTTGGAGTGCCTCTGAATTGGTTTTAGCTCATGCTTTGTCTTATCAGTCTATGCTTGATAAAAACTTAAAGAAATACAACATTCCAACAACCCCAGGTTTACTAGAGGGTAAATCGCCGATTATTGTGGATAAAACCACGGCAATCCAATTAGGTAAAGCCTTGTTTTGGGACAGTAATGTGGGTAGTAATGGCGTGGCGTGTGCAAGCTGTCATTTTCATGCGGGCGCAGATAGTCGAACAACTAATCAATTAAATCCGGGTACGTTGCATCTCGGCGATGCATCATCAAAAACATTTAATTTATTGGGTAACAAAGGTGGCGTGAATTACGAGTTGAAAGCCACGGATTTTCCGTTTTTTAAATTTGATGATCCTGATTATCGTTCAACGCTGTCTTCTATGACGGATGACGTAGTGGGTTCAGCAGGGGTTTATCAGCAAATTTTTACGGCAATTGATGTTAATCGATTAGAGGAAGATGTATGCAGTCCATTGAATGACCCAATTCATCACATTGGTAATGCTGAAACGAGACAAACCACAACACGCAATACGCCAACTGTTATCAATGCGATTTTCAATCATCGTAATTTTTGGGACGGTCGTGCAAATAATGAATTTAACGGCGTGTCACATTTTGGTCCTAGAGATGTTGCAGCAAAAATTTGGGTAGCAAAAAACCAAAATAGCAAACCCGTTAGTCAAAAGTTAAATTTAGTGAATGCGTCATTGGCTTCACAAGCCGTTGGTCCCCCAACCGATATGATTGAAATGTCGTGTGGTGGTCGTACTTTTAAAGATATTGCAAAAAAATTGTTAGCGCAAAAACCGCTAGCGAGCCAAGAAGTTCACCCAACAGATAGTGTATTGGCAACATTACGCGATTCATCAGGGTTGGGGTTGACAAGTACTTATGAAGCGTTAATTAAAAAAGCATTTAATCCGATTTATTGGTCAGGCAAAGGCACGGTGCAAGACAGTGGCAAAAATTATGCTCAAATAGAAGCCAATTTTTCGTTTTTCTTTGGGTTAGCGATTCAAATGTATGAATCTACCTTGGTATCAAATCAAAGTAAATTAGATTTAGCCTTAGCTGAAATGGAAGCGGCAGATAATGACGAAATGATTTTCCCCCCCAGTTTTACGCCACAAGAACAAAAAGGGTTAGAAAATTTTTCTATTGGTCATTGTGATTTTTGTCATGATAGTGCGACTTTTACAGCGGCATCGAATCGTGAAATTTATACGCCTAATGTCTACAAAAAAGTGGGCAGTGCGTATGTAGATCGCATTGGTTTTGTGCCTTCTAACAGCAATACAGAAGTCGATGCGACATTGATTGATAATGGTTTTTTTAATACCAGTGTGACACCCGATGAATTTGATATAGGTTTAGGTGGGGCGGACCCTTGGGGAAATCCATTGTCTTATTCGATGCAATATGTCAATTCAATCGGTTTGAATCCTAAAAAGTTTGTGGATCGTTTTATGGTTTCCCCTTGTGCTTTTGTCCAGCCTTTTACATTGGACTACAAAAAAAGCGAATTAAAAACCATTCCAACCACGTCAGCAGGTTGCGCAACCTCGAAATCTGATGCGTTTGTTCCTAAAGCGCAGATTGTTAAACAAGAATCGTCAGGTTGGGATGAAGGCCGTATGTCAACGTTAACCGTAGGCGCATTTAAAATTCCAACGTTACGAAATGTTGAATTAACCGGCCCTTATATGCATAACGGGAGTATGAAGTCACTCGAAGAAGTCGTTGATTTTTACAATCGTGGTGGCAATGTTCAAAACCGCCGTCATGCGGCGACATTAGTGTTTGAATTAAATTTCACACAAGAAGACAAAGATGCGTTAGTTGCTTTCTTAAAAACACTCACTGACGAAAGAGTGCGTTGGGAAAAAGCACCTTTTGACCATCCAGCATTAAAAGTTCCAAATGGTCACACACAATCTTCTAGTGGCGGTCTTATGGAAGATAACTATTTATTCATACCTGCTGTGGGTAAAGAGGGTTTGACCTCTGAACCCTTAAAGCCCTTTCAAAACTACCTTAAATAATATAAAGCCGATGAGGAGGCAATTAATATTCAATTTATTTGTTACGAAATTTTAATCATTCCCAAACGGGGATTTCAAAAAACTCAATTTTAGGTTATACAAAAAAATTTATCATGAAAAATATTATTACTTTTGCAATTTTAGTTTTATCTATCCAGCAAGCAAGTGCAGCATGTAAACAAGCTGACGCGAAAGGAACTTGGATCGCATACCAAGCGGCTTTTGTCACGCCATTTGGAGATAAAGAAAGTCATGTTGGGCAATGTAAACTAATTGTCGATGCCAAAGGCGTTGTCAATCCTGTAACCAGTGTTTGTGAATTTGTTACATTTCAAACTCCACAAATGCCAACAGGCGGTACATTCATTGTGAAAAATGACTGCAGTGCAGACATTAACTTAGATTTAGGTTCGTTTGTTGGTCAAGTTCAAATCACAACCAATAAAAATGCGTACATGGGGCGTTTCGAAACAGAAACCGTTTCAGGTATGACTAATGCAGTTAAACAGTAACCGAAATACAAATTAATGTAACATTGGGAGTTTAATGTTCTGTCTTTTGGGTCTCATGCCAAGGTGTTTGATTCAAAGCTTGAGCAAGAAACATTAAACTCTCGATGGTGGTTGCTTGTTGTGTTTGATAGTAGCGCAGAATTGACTCATGCGAATTTAGCGTGGAATTTTGTGTTGAGTTTAGTTATTATTTTATCTGAATTAAACATTCCCACACATTAATGGGAATTACGTTAATGAGTATTCCTCGTTATTCACTACTGTGCCAAACTAAATTTTTAGTTTCGCCAAATTTGATAATCATTCGATTTTTTAGTTTAAAATTCGGTGGAAAGACCGTATTTCTGAATACGGTAAGACAGTGTATTTCTTGAAATACTAAGTAATTTTGCTGACTTTGAAATGTTGCCTTGCGTCCGCTCAAGAGCTTGATAAATGAGATTCGCTTCTAAATCATCTAATTTAATACCTGTTTCAGGTAGTGTAAAATGCTTGAGTTTAGGTGTGTGGATATTTCTTTTGAATTCAGCAGGCAGGTGTTCAGGTTGAATTTCCACTCCAGCAAATAACACGCTAAAACGCTCACAAATATTCTTCAATTCACGGATGTTTCCCGGCCAATCGTAATTTTGTAAAACGTCAATACATTGTTGGCTAAAAACAGGTGGTTTACCTCCATTTTTTTCAGCGAAGACATCAAAAAAGTATAGGCTTAAAGGCGCAATATCTTCTTCGCGATCCATTAAACAGGGTAGGTTAATTGGAAAAGCGTTCAAGCGATAATAAAGATCCGATCGAAATTGATTAGCGGAAATTAGCGTAGTCAAATCGACATTGGTTGCCGCAATTATTCGCACGTCCACTTTCTGAGCAATGACTTCACCTATGGGTATGAATTCACCTGAATCTAAAAAATGGAGTAATTTACTTTGAATAGAAATTGGCAAAGAATTAATTTCATCTAAAAAAAGCGTACCGCCATCCGCTGATTTCAATAGCCCCATTGCGTCATTATTTGCGTCAGTAAAAGAGCCTTTTTTGTGGCCAAACAATTCTGACTCAATCAAATTTTCAGGCAAAGCGGCACAATTTAATTTTAAAAAAATTGTGTTTGCCCGCTTACTGCTTTGTTGAATTGCTTGTGCAAAAACCTCTTTGCCAGTTCCCGTGTCTCCTTTTAAAAGCACAGTCATATCCGTTCCTGCAACGAGTTTTGCATGACGAATACTTGAATTCACAAGGGGTGAGAGCGTAATGATTGTTGAAAATTTATCCATATAATAAGTAATAGCAATTCTTATACCGCAAGTTTTAAGCCTTAATGAATTAGTATGCATCCATGTTGTTTAATGGTGCTTTATTATAAAAAAATTAAATAAATCATAGGATTATATATTTAATTAAACTCAGAATTTGATAATGAATAGGGGTTTAGAGAGATGTGAACATTAAATACCTTTATTATTAAAATGTTTCATTTGACCTATTATTTTTAAATAATGTGTGAAATGACGCATCAATGTTGAGGTTTATTGAGACGAATGCTTAAGTGATGCTTTCTCATCGTCAATCCCATCTGCCGAGGATTTTAAATTCCCTAAGCATTGGTGTTTATTGGTGTTTATTGGTGTTTATTGGGGTTGAATTATTTTGATTTTTTGTCGGCGTTTCACCGTGTATGGATAACTTAGCAAATATAACAAGCAAGTGACTGTCGTTAATTCACATTGATTACACCGCTGTTTAGTGTTTTTTCTTGTATCAGAAACTTTTTACTTTCTAGCCTAAAGTAGGTTTTGCGCAATTTTTTATCTACATAAGAAAAGCGCGGCATTGCACCGCGCTTTAGTCCTAATATTTAATGACTCATTGTCATAGTTGACCCTGAGGTTGTTGAACTTGAGGTTCCACCCATGTTCATTCCGCCCATACCACCAGTGGTAGTGCCGGTCGTTGTGCCACCCGTTGCAGGTGCACCCATGTTCATTCCGCCCATACCACCAGTGGAAGTGCCAGTTGTTGTGCCACCCGTTGCAGGTGTTGCTTCTAAACTAAAAGTTTGGGGTTTAGGTGGCGCATGCAATTTTGCTTCACCTTTGGGACTATCAGTGAAACTTTTTGCAAGGGTGTGACATAAATCACAACCAATCACTTGGCCTTTAACCACTTTTACCGCTGCCCCTTTCGCATTCATAAGAGTGCGGTCGGTTAAGGTTTTTGATAAACGTGTGCCTTTGTGATCTGCGCCATGACAAGCGGCGCATTGATCTTCACCATCAGGACCGGCTTTTTTGGCAAAGTCATTATGCCAACCACCGTTGAACTTCTTGCTTGCATCTTTTGCCGTATTCGCAGCAGCACCGTC
>Ga0214168_1000803_pt1 | contig 12695 bp, 13 predicted proteins | sample LakMenepilimnion_FD_153002 | JGI IMG/M metagenome (GOLD analysis project Ga0214168, IMG submission 153002) | Freshwater microbial communities from Lake Mendota, WI - Practice 29OCT2010 epilimnion v4 | ecosystem: Environmental > Aquatic > Freshwater > Lake > Epilimnion/Euphotic zone | place: Lake...
TACGGGCGATGGCCCAATGGAGTGCACCAAAGAAAACCGCTCCCTCGTCATGCGTCTACCTCTTGAAGGTGGCGGAAGATTAGTTGTGGAATTAAACGCCGATGAAGCTACTCGTTTGGCAGAAGTACTTGCTGGAGCCGTTGCTCTAGTTAAGAAGTAATTTTCATTTAATTCTTTTTTTGATTTAGCAATCCCGATAAATCCAAATGCCGGCTCACGTGGCAAATTCTCGCTAGCGTTGGAGCATGTTAGCGCCCACTCTGACGAATTTAGATATTAGTCAAGCCCAAGTTCTGGCCTTGCCAACTGAGCAGCTAACCGGCCAAGCAAATCTTTTTAAGCAAATTTCAAAAGAGTTTGAAATTTCAATCGTAGATGAAGTTAAGAAAAGTGAACACGGTGGCAAGGTTGGAGAAATTACCGAACTTTCTGTCAGTAGTAAGAAATATCCAAAGTTAGAAAAAATCTATTTTGTTGGAATTGGCAAAGCAACTGCAGCAGATTTTGCAAAAGCTGGTGCCGCATTGGGCCGCAAAGTCAGGGGAAGCGAAAAGATTTTGCTCAGCGCCTGCGCATCCGGATCCAATGGTCAAAAACGGCATTTAATCAGCGCTGGACTTGCGAATTACTCATGGCATCTCAAAACTGGGGCCGCAGCAAAAGTAAAAGCTCCGACGATCGGTGTATTTGGCATGAGCGCCAAAGACCTAACAGAAGCAAAAACTATTTTGAACTCCGTTTGGTTAACCAGAGACCTTATTCATACTCCTGCAAATATGAAGAGTCCGCAATGGATGGCCAAGCAAGCAAAGAGCGCTCTTTCGCGCAGTGAAATTGAAATCAAAGTGCACACTGAAGCAGATCTTTCAAAATTTGGGGGATTACGTGCGGTTGGAAATTCATCTCCAAAGCGCCCACCGGTGATGATTGAACTTTTTTACAATAAAAATAAGCGCAAAGCGCCACATGTAGTTTTAGTTGGTAAAGGAATTATGTTTGATACTGGGGGAGTTTCATTAAAGCGCCCTTACGACACCATGGTTGCGATGAAAAGTGACATGGCTGGAGCAGCGGCGATTATCGGAACAATGAAAGCAATTGCTGCGCTTGGTTTGAATGTTCGCGTAACTGGCCTATTAATGTGTGCCGAAAACTTATTATCGGCAACATCTCAGCGCCCCTCTGATGTGATTACTCATTACGGTGGAACAACTGTTGAAGTTAGAAATACAGATGCTGAGGGACGATTGGTCTTAGCCGATGGACTTGCTTATGCAAATTCAAAATTAAAACCTGACTATTTGTTGGATATCGCAACTCTTACTGGATCAGCAACACTCGGCCTTGGTCGCCAACATGGCGCGATGTATACCCGGGATCAAAAGTTAGCAAAGCAGCTACAAGAGATCGGTGAAAAAACTGGAGATCGCGTCTGGCATATGCCACTTGTTGATGACTACATCCCATCGCTTGCTTCACCGATTGCAGATTTCAATCATTTGGGTGACAAACCACATGTATCTGGCGGCTCAATTACCGCAGCACTTTTCTTAGAGCATTTTGCAGGCGATAGCCGTTGGGTACATCTTGATATTGCTGGAACTGCCCGCTCTGAAGTAGATGCCGGCGAAAATGTTAAAGGCGGAACTGGTTTTGGAGTTAGATTGCTTGTGGAATGGATCAGTTCCTTATGAAAATTGAACAGATGCATACCTTTGCCGAAAGTTTTATAACTGAAGATGAAATTATTCAAGAAGCTCGAGCACGTGGAGTCGAGTTAGGAAGTAATGAAGCTTCAACTGGTACTGGAGCGACATTGAAATTTCTAGCCGCAGCGTTGCAATCTAAAGCAATCGTTGAAGTTGGATGTGGAAGCGCTGTTGGTACTTTGTGGTTATTGCGCGGATGTGATGAAAATTCAGTAATTACTTCGATCGATGCAGAAGCCGAACATTTGCAAATGGCACGTGCAGCATTAGAGGATGAAGATGTTACTCCAAACAGAGTTCGTCTCATCAATGGAGAGGGTTCTGAAATTTTGCGCAGACTTACTGATGAAGGTTATGACATGGTTGTTCTGCGGGAGATTGGCAGTGAACATTTGGTTGAAGATGCTTACCGGATTTTGCGCCCAGGCGGCGCCCTAGTTATCGACCATGCAATGCGCGATGGAAAGGTTGCTGACCTTTCGCAGCGAGATGAAGTCACGGTCTCACTTCGCGAGGCCATTCGTGGAATTCGCAGTGACCGGGCACGTTGGCTTACCCTTTTGCTCCCGGTTGGAGATGGCTTGCTAATTGCCCTGAAAGCACCCAGTAAACTCTCATGATTCTTTAGTTTTTCTGGAGCATTCTTAGTTTGTGTCCGTAGGTTTAACTATTAACAGAATGGTGAGGAGATTCAAATGAGTGAACCAGGTTGGTGGTCAACGCCTAGCAATTCAAATTCGGGCTCAGATACACCGGAAGTGCCTCGTTCATTTGCTTCGCCACAACAAGGCGCTTCTAGCGCAAGTAATTCATTGCCTCCTCAATATGCAAATAATTTTTTACCACCATCAAGACATTCAAGAAAACGAAAGGGATACATTCCTTTCAATGTTGCGGTGACCATGGCTGTTCTCGCCGGTGGCGTAGGTGGAGTGATTGGAAATGTTGGCGGTGACACTCTTTTAGATGCGGGCGCAAAATTTGTTTCAGTAAATAACTCAATTGAAAGAGCTCCTGATTCAATTTCGGCATTGGCGGCAAAAGTTTTGCCTTCAGTTGTTTCCATTTCGATACGCAAAGGATCGCTGGGTGGAGCGGGAACGGGTTTTGTAATTCGATCTGATGGATATGTTTTGACAAACAACCATGTGGTGGAAGGCGTAGCCAATGGTGGTTCACTTAGAGTTTCATTTAATGATGGCAAAACAGTTAATGGAAAAATAGTTGGAAGAGATTCTGCATACGATTTAGCAGTTATCAAAGTTGATCTCAAGGGGCTAAGTGCATTGCAATTTGGAGATAGCGATAAAGTCCAAGTTGGAGACAGTGTCATTGCTATCGGCTCACCACTTGGATTGGCCGGAACTGTGACATCCGGAATTATCAGCGCGAAAGACCGCGCAGTAACAGCAGGAAGTGGAAATTCTGAAAGCTCTTTTATAAATGCATTACAAACAGATGCTGCAATTAATCCCGGAAACTCGGGCGGTCCCTTAGTTGATAAATCTGGCGCAGTTATTGGCGTAAATTCAGCAATTGCAACTCTAGATTCATCTTCTTCTCAGACTGGATCAATCGGACTTGGATTTGCAATTCCAATAAATCAAGCTCGTCGCACAGCTGAGCAATTAATCAAAACTGGAAAATCCTCACATCCAATTATGGGAGTATCTCTTGATACTAGGTATGCAGATGGCGGTGCACGTGTTGCAGAAGTCTTGGCTGGAAGCCCAGCTGCCAAAGCCGGAATTGTGATCGGAGATACGATCATCGAAATTGATGGGAAAACCGTTGAAAATGCTGATGAATTGATAGTGGCAGTTCGAGCTAAACAACCTGGTGATTCAGTGAAATTGTTGTTATTAGCAAATGGCAGCAAACGGACGGTCAAGGTCGTTTTGGCAGCTTCATCAGATTAAGGCTTAAGATGGCACCATGTTGGATATTGGTGCCGGTGAAATATTGGGACTTGGCGTAGTGGCGCTGCTCCTACTTGGGCCAAAACGTTTACCAACTTTCGCCTCTGATGCTGCAAAATTTCTGCACAAAGTAAAGGGATTTACTTCTAATGCAACTGCTGAGTTGCGCGACAATCTCGGGCCGGGATTTGAAAATATCGATATAGCAGATCTAAATCCAAAGACTTTTATTCGAAAGCAAATGGATTCTGTTTTAGAGGACGTAAATGAAAGTGACAGACCTCTAAATAATGCAAAATTAGATCCAGAAGCACCGTAATCCATGTCAGAGTCGGTAATTGATCTAATTAATCTTGCCCTAAACAAGGTGATTGACCCAGAACTTCATAAACCACTTCCTGAATTGGGAATGGTCAAGAGTGTTGCATTCAAAGATGGCATCGCTCAAATTGAAATCTACTTAACGATTTCAGGTTGTCCAATGAAAGATCGAATTTTTACTGAAATTCAAAAAGCGCTTGCAGATGTTCCAGGGGTTCTTGAAGTTGGCGTTAAGTACGATGTAATGAATGAAGCACAAAGAGAGAATGTAAAAAAGATTATTCGCGGTGGTGCGCCAGAGCGAGTTATCACCTTTGCGCAACCTTCATCCTTAACGCGAGTTTTTGGAATTGCATCTGGAAAAGGTGGAGTTGGAAAATCTTCTTTAACTGCCAATCTTGCGGTGGCATTAGCTCAAAGAGGGCAAACAGTTGGAATTTTAGATGCGGATGTTTACGGACACTCCATTCCAAGATTGCTTGGCCTACTTGGTGCCAGACCCACTGCAATTGATAGCACCACTTTTATTCCACCTGAGAATTATGGAATTCGCGTTGCATCAATGGAAATGTTCAAACCAGAACGAGACGATGCAGTTGCCTATCGCGGCCCGATGTTGCATAAAGTTCTCGAACAATTATTAGCAGATGCTTACTGGGGAGATTTAGATTTCCTACTTCTGGATCTTCCGCCTGGAACTGGTGACGTGGCGATTTCGCTGGGACAACTAATCCCGTCCTCTGAAATTATTGTGATTACCACTCCACAGGTTGCTGCCGCGGAAGTTGCCGAACGTGCTGGAAGAATCGCACATCAATTAAAACAACACATTGCTGGAGTGGTCGAAAATATGTCCCCAGCGCCATTGATCCCAGGTGGCCCAGTTGTTGAACTATTTGGAAGCGGCGGAGGCGCAGAAAGCGCACGCCGGCTTTCACTTCTTACTGGTTTTGATGTTCCACTACTTGCTCAAATTCCATTTGATTCACGACTGGGTGCCGGTGGAGATAATGGAAAGCCAATCGCATTAGGTGAACCAGAAACTCCAGCAGCACATGCGATTTATCAATTAGCTGATGCATTAATGAAACGAAATAAGAGTCTTGCAGGTAAGCCGCTTCCACTTTTTACTAAGTGATTTACTCTTTTTCTTGACTCTCTTTAATCTCACCCAACAAGTCACGAATTTCACCGCGGATGAAGTCGCGAGTTGCCACATCATTTAGTGCAGTACGCAAAGATGCAATTTCACGAGTGATGTACTCGGTATCTGCCAAGTTGCGCTCATCCCGGGCGCGGTCCTCAGCAAATTGAATCCGATCGCGGTCAGTTTGGCGATTTTGAGCGAGCAAAATAAGTGGCGCTGCATATGAGGCTTGCAGAGATAAAATCAATGTTAAGAAAATAAATGGGTAATCATCAAAACGAAGATCTATTGGAGCAAGTGAGTTCCAAAGTACCCATGAAATAACAAAACCACTCATGTAGACCAAGAAATTGGCGGTACCTAGAAAACGCGCAAAGCGCTCTGAGAGCACACCAAAAGCTTCTGAGTTAAAACCAAATCGGAAAGAGCGCTTCTTTGAGCGCGGTAAATCAAGACGATTGCTCATGAGAGTGCCTCCGTTCTTCCCAATAATTCACCATTATTAGTATTACGCCAGTTTTCAGGGAGTAAGTGGTCCAATACGTCATCAACTGTGACAACTCCAAGTAGTCGATCATTTGAATCGATAATTGGAACTGCAACTAAGTTGTATGTAGCAAAGTAGGAAGAAATTTCAGCAAGATTTTTATCGGCAGAAAGTGCTTCGTTTTCAGTGTCTATTACCGCACCCAGCAAAGTTGCTGGAGGTTCGCGCAATAAACGTTGGAAATGAGCAATCCCAAGGAACTTTCCAGTAGGGGTCTCATATGGAGCACGAGTAACGTAAATTTGCGAAGCAAGAGCAGGTGTAATTTCGCTTTCACGTAATGCTGCAAGGGCTTCAGCCACAGTGTTGTCGGCAGCCAAAACGATTGGTTCGGTCGTCATCATTCCACCAGCTGAGTAATCTTCGTATGTCATCAGACGACGAACATCTTCAGCATCTTCTGGCTCCATTAATTGCAAAAGCGTCTCTGCTTTTTCACTTCCAACTTCGCGCAAGAGGTCGGCAGCATCATCTGGGTCCATCTCACCGAGTACGTCGGCAGCGCGCTCACCTTCTAATTGAGCAATAAGTGCGACTCGCTCTTCTTCATTCATTTCTTCAAGTACGTCAGCAAGACGCTCATCATCAAGGGCCCGGGCTACTTCAATCCGACGGTGCATCGAAAGATTTTGTAGTGCACTTGCAAGATCTGCAGCATGCAAAGAAGCAAGAGTAGAAAGTAAGTTTGAAACACCGCTATCTGTTTCAGAGATTGTGAAATCTGAAACCTCATTCCAATCCAAAGTCATGCTTGGACCGCGTCGGCGAAGTCCAGAATGCTTACGTGAAACCGAAACTTTATTTAGCAACCAATCGCCACGACGATTTTGTTCCATCGCAATATCTTCAATTACAACTCGCTCGCCAGTTTCACTTAGATTAATTGCTCGATCTAGAAACTCACCAAGTACAAGTAACTCACCTGGTCGTTGTTGGAAACGACGGACATTTAGCAGGCCGGTGATAACAACAGTTCCTGGTTCAATTGAGGTCACGCGGGTGATTGGAATAAAGATGCGCCGACGTGGGGGCACCTCAACAATAAGTCCAAGAATGCGAGGGGCAGAGCCGGTTTGTAGGGTCGCGATTGCATCGCGCACCTTTCCGACTTGATCACCGGCAGGGTCAAAAACTGCGGTTCCGGATAGGCGGGCGATAAAGACTCGATTAATTCGATTCGATAGATTGATTACGCCGCTCATAAGGCTAAGGGTACCCGCTAGGGTCAGACTCATGTCTGCTCCAGAGATCGCCAGCAGTGGCGCTAAAGGTATAAAACCAGCCGATATTGGCCGATTAATCATCGGCATATTCGGTATCGGAACTTCCGGGCCATTGATTGCATTGGGGCAAATGGCAGTACCTGTTGCAATTTTCTGGCGCAATTTAGGTGGCGCGCTTTTCTCACTTCCTTTTGCATTAAGAAGTGGCGAATGGCGCAAGATGAGTCGCAATGCATGGCTTTGGTCAGTGATTGCTGGAGTATTTCTTGCTCTGCATTTCATCTGTTTTTTTGCATCAATGCGATTAACAAGTGTTGCAAGTGGTGTTGCGATAACTGCAGTGCAGCCAATATTTGCCGCAATCTGGGTTCGCATGCGTGGAGCCAAAGTAGCAATGCAAGTTTGGTTTGGCATGGCAGTTTCAATGGTCGGCGTTTTGATTATCACTGGGATTGATTGGCAGTTATCAACCAGAGCGCTAATTGGAGATTTAATTGCTTTGCTAGGTGCGGCCCTTTCAGCGGCTTATGTAATTGCCGGTGGACATGTACTTCGCGAAATTTCCCCAACGACATACACAACAGTTTGTTATTTTGTTTGTGCTGCCACATGTTTTGTAGTGGTGCTATTTACTGATGCGCCAATTATTGATTACCCAAGATATGAATGGTTGTTAGTTTTAGGTTTGATAGTGGGAGCTCAAATTTTGGGGCACACCATGTTTAATCAGGTGTTGCAAAGAGTTTCACCAACTGTTGTTTCGTTGATTGTATTTTTTGAACTTCCCGTCGGTGCTTTATTAGCAGTTTGGTGGTTAGACCAAATTCCACCGGCTGGAGTAATTCCCGGATTGATTTTATTGTTATTAGGATCAGGGCTTGTGGCTACAAAATCCGCTTCCCTGCAAGTTGACCAGGTGCAAAAAAATGATTGATTTACATACACATACGACAGCAAGCGATGGCACCGATAAACCTTTTGAGATGCTAATGAATGCTAGAAAAGCCGGATTAACAGTTGTCGCGATGACTGACCACGATTCGATTGAAGGATGGCGGGAAGTAAGATCGAAGAGAGATCAAATCCCGTTGGGCTTAACCATCGTTCCGGGTGCTGAAGTTTCTACTCGTACGCAATTGGGAATGAGTGTTCATATAGTTGGACTTTTATTTGATGCGAAAAATGCACAACTCGCCAAATTGTTATCAGATACTCGCGATGACCGTATTCCACGCATGGAAAAAATGATCGAAAAGTTACAAGCAGCGGGCTATCAAGTAACGATGCAAGATGTTCAAGAGGTAAAGCCTCTTGGAGCCACACTTGGTCGCCCTCATTTAGCTGATGCTTTAATTAAAAATGGAATCGTGGCTTCGCGCGATGAAGCATTTGCTGAGTTATTGCATAACAGCTCTCAATTTTATGTTTCACATTGGGCACCATCACCTGTTGAAGCAATTAAGGCAATTGCAGCTGCTGGAGGAGTTTCGATTTTGGCACATCCTTTTGCGGAAAAAAGAGGAGCAGTTTTAACTTTTGGCGAGGTTACTGAATTAGCTGCTGCTGGACTTGACGGGATTGAAAGAAATAAAAGAGACCAAGATGAAGCCGCCCACTCCAAAATCGATCAATTAGCAAGAGATCACAATTTAATTAAGGTCGGATCAAGTGATTACCATGGTTCGGCGCGCGCAAATCAATTGGGAGAAGAGCAAACTCCGCTTGATCTCTGGGAGAATTTAGCCAGCAAGGCAAGTGGAGATGAGGTATTCACTCGATGAATGCATGGACCTTTGGTGTGCAAGTATTTGTGACTCTTTTTGTAATTATGGATCCACCTGGCGTCGTTCCAATTTACCTGGGTTTAGTTTCTCCATTTACTGAAAAAGAAAGACGAAAACTTGCTGTTAAAACCGCAATCGTTTCTTTCACTGTAATCATTACCTTCGCATTATTTGGCCAATTTATATTGGGTTATTTAAAGATTTCTCTCCCAGCCATGCAAGGTGCCGGAGGGTTGCTATTGCTGCTGGTCGCACTTGAGTTGTTAACTGGCAAAAATGAGAAAAAAGGCGATGAGCCCGGACCTACTGATGTAAATGTTGCTTTGGTTCCGCTCGGAACACCACTACTTGCGGGTCCTGGTGCAATTGTCGCCACAATAATCTTTGTTAAACAGATCGATGGCGTAGAAATGGGTGTCGCACTATTTACAGCCATTGGAGTTTTGCATTTAGTACTCGCCATAATTTTGAGATATTCAACTGGAATAATCAAAGTGATTAAAACTTCTGGAGTGACTTTAATTGCACGAATTGCTGGTCTATTACTTGCAGCGATTGCAGTTCAAATGATTGCTAACTCAGTAACCGCATTTATCGCAGCCTGAAAATGCGAAAAATCTTATGAGCGATCAACCTACTTTTGATGGAATGCCAGTAAAGCTATTTTCATGCACCCCGTCGCGGCTTGATACCTGGCTGGATTGCCCACGTAAATACCGTTACACATACATAGATACCCCTCGCCCGCCTAGAGGTGGTCCTTGGGCCCATGCCAGCATGGGAGCAGCGGTCCATAATGCTTTACGCGAATGGTGGACCAAGCCTTTGGATGAGCGAACCACCCAAGTAGGAGAAGTTTTACTAACCAAGTTTTGGCGCACCGACGGCTTTAAAGATGATGAACAAGCGCAAAGATCATTTGTGCGAGCAAAATCCTGGATCACAAATTATTTAAAAACAGTTGATGTAAATGATGAGCCACGTGGCCTTGAAAGAACGGTAAGTGCAACTACTGAAACTCTTTCGCTATCTGGGCGAGTGGATCGGATTGATGAACGCGATGGTGAATTAGTAATTGTTGATTACAAGACCGGAAGAAATGCACCAGAAGTTGATGATGTAGCGTCATCACTTGCATTAGCAATTTACGCAGTTGGCGCGGCTCGAACAATGCGAATGAAATGTACAAAAGTTGAACTTCATCACCTGCCATCTGAGACAGTTGTTGCTTATGATCACTCACCAGAATCCTTAAATCGCCATATAAAACGGGCTGAATCGATTGCGCGAGAAGTACAAGCCGAAGCGCTAAAACCAGAGAGTGAAAGTAATTACCGACCAAATCCCTCGGCACTATGTGGCTACTGTGATTTTGCACGGATCTGTCCAGATGCCTCTGTTGAACCGGCCAAACCATGGGCGGTTATTGAGAAGCAGGAGCTCTAATATCTGGAAAGCGCGTCACGGTTTGACCTAATAAGATTGACCGTAAATGAGCACCTACTTCGCCCCAGATTCGATCGCTTGGAAGATCCACGCCGATCCTTCATTAGTTGTTGGCGGAATTAGGGCGTTGCTAGAACAGGGCTTGCATCCAGGTGCAATGGCAGGGGTGGCTGCGCACTCCAATTTTCGTGAAGATTCATGGGGTCGTTTAACGCGCACGGGGGAGTATGTAGCACTTGTTACATATGAAGAGCGCGAAGTTGTAGATATGGCCGCTAAACATGTGCGAGATGTACATGAGCGATTGGGTTTAAGTGATCCGCATTTATTGCTTTGGGTGCACGCATCAATGGTTGATGCATTTTTAGATAATGCACGTCGTTCTGGAATGCCAATCACCGATGCAGAAGCAGATCAATATTTGGCTGAGATGGTTACTTTTGCAAAGTTAGTTGGGATCCCAGAAGTTGATGTTCCAGCATCTGTAAAAGAGTTAGCGCAATACATGAAAGATATTTATCCAGAATTAGTTGCATCTGAAGAAGCTAAAAAAACCTCGGTTTTCTTGCTTTTTCCGCCTATGCCAAAGTTGGTGCGATTCATTACGCCAGCAACACCTTTGTGGGCTGGAGTTGCCACATTAGCTGGCGCATCACTGCCAGATTGGGCCCGGGATCTCTATGGATGGCCATCAATTCCGGGACAAAATATCGCCACTGATATTTCATTGCGCACATTTAGAAATGCCACGATGCGATTGCCACAATCATTACGCGAAAGCCCATTAACCCAAAAAGCCCGCGAAAAAGTGGCTAGATGAGTCGGGTAATTTCATTTCTTAACCTTGCTGGAGGGGTCGGGCGAACCACATCCGCGGTCAGCATGGCGGTGGCATTTTCCGAATATGGCAAAAGGGTTTTGTTGGTAGATCTGGATCCAAATGGAGGGGCCACCTTCTCGTTAGGCCTGGAAAACCCCCGGCTGAGCGCCACAGAAATCTTCTCTGGCCGCCCAAGAGCCCTAGGAATGATCTATAAAACAGCGGACCGGATCGATGTGATTCCAGCTAACCTCACTTTAGAGGCTGCCGCACTGAAATCTGCAGCTAAGAAAGATAGTGAGCAGATATTGAAAAATGCTCTCGGAAATCTGGAATATGACATAGTAATTATTGATGCTCCAGCAACAAATTCCTATCTTGCAAAGTGTGCAGTAGTTGCTGCCGATGAATTTATCATTCCAACAAGATTAGATATCTTGTCGATGCGTGGAGTTTTTTCAGCAGTCGAATTGGTAGAGAAATTTAAGAAAGCTGAAAAAAAGAATTACCAAATTTTGCCAACGATGGTTGAAAGTAGAAATAAAACTCAAGGTTTAATCTCGGCTGATTTAAATTCTCGTCACGGTGATTTAGTAATTTCACCGGGGATTGCGAAATGGGGTGGATTTTCAGAGGCTGTTGGGGCTGGTAAATCTGCACTTTCACTTTTCAAGACCAGCGATGGTGCAGCAAGTTATCGCGAGATCACTTATCCGCTACTTTAATTTGCTAATTTTATAAAAAAATAAAATGAATAAAAAACCCTTTAAAATAAGGCTTTTTTAACAGTTCATTTTTCTGTCCTACACGTGCCGGACAAAAATATTTATTTATTGAATTAAAAAAGTCGGTGAAAAGCCTTTAAATAAAGGCAAATTGTTACTTGTGTGTCACACACAGATTTAGGATTGACTCATGCATCCCGAGGTGAAAAATGCACGGCGGAGCCATCTCTATGGCCCGCGGAATTTCCACCTGCCTATTTTTAGCCGATTGAAAAAAATTGCATTATTTCTTTCTATGGTTTTGGTGACTAGCTTTTTTGTTTCTATCTCAGTTCCCGCAAATGCAGCTGAGTGTGTAAAAAGTTCAACAACCGTTTCTGGTGAAACTCTTTTAACTTTTTCAACCGTTGGAACTTGTGAATGGACAGTTCCTGCAGGTGCTTTTTCTGCACGAGTTTTAGTTGTTGGCGGAGGAAGTAGTGGCGGTTCAGGACTTGCGGGTGTTTATTGGCCCCAAGGTGGTAGTGGCGGCGCAGTTATAGATCAACCAAGTTTTGCAATTTCACCAGGGGAAGCTTTATCGGTAACTGTTGGTGGTGGTGGAAATGCAATGACAGTTCAAAGCAGTTCATCAACTTCACTTAACAACGGCGGACAATCCGCCTTTGCGACTTTATCGGCGCCTGGAGGAGTCGCACCTGTGACTCACGGCGGCTCTGGTGGTCGAAGTGGAAATGGAAATGCCGGAGGCGCAACGGTAGGCGGTTACTCCTCAGGCGGTGGCGGTGGCGCTGGCGGTATAGGCGTTGGAATGACCGGTGGAGCCGGCGTTAACTCTGATATCTCTGGCACTTCTGTTATGTATGGAAGTGGTGGCGCTGGTGCAAATGGAAACACGGGCAGTGCATCTTCAGGTGGAGGAAGTAACGATAATCCTCCATCAATAAACAGAGGCGGCGGTGGATCACAGCCCACAGGAAGTAGCGGGGCAGGAAGCGCTGGTGCAGCCGGTGTTGTAATTGTGCGTTTCGGGGCAATTCCCGAGGGAAAATCA
>Ga0214168_1000810_pt1 | contig 12636 bp, 15 predicted proteins | sample LakMenepilimnion_FD_153002 | JGI IMG/M metagenome (GOLD analysis project Ga0214168, IMG submission 153002) | Freshwater microbial communities from Lake Mendota, WI - Practice 29OCT2010 epilimnion v4 | ecosystem: Environmental > Aquatic > Freshwater > Lake > Epilimnion/Euphotic zone | place: Lake...
AACTCGTGCAGTCTTTGCCGAGAAGCGAGTATCTTGCCATTTTCCATCTAATTGGATTTGAACAGATACCTTGACTCCAGATTTCGCAGGTTTCAGTTCTCCATATAAAGTCACAATTGGTTCTTCTCCGCCAGGAGTCTGCTTAAGGGTCATACTCAATTTTGAAGTGGCCGCTTCAGATCCGATAGCTTGCAAGGAGAAGAACCCTAAACTCATTACAAGAAAGATAATTAATCTTTTCACTAGATTTCTTCAATCTGAATATCAAGGTTCAAAGTAGCTTCGATTGATGAAATCAAGGAGTTCTGAAGCTTTTCTCTCGTAGGTGAGTACTCGTGCCCACCAGAAAATTTGCGTGCATCTGAAAAATCAAGCGAGAGTTTTACACCATCAAACTCAGCGAGCCGCGCATCAAAATATGCGATCCAAGCGACCCGGTCGTGGCTTTCTAAATGATCGAGCACATCATTCCAGCGACTGCGCAACTCGGAGAGAGAGAGTGGCGCATCCATGCCGCAAACTTTACTGGCTTTGGGAATCTTAGGTTGGCTAGTGGCGTGGTGAGCCGATCCATTTGAAATATTCACCAGTCAAGACAACTCTCAGGTTCTGCGCTCTGTCTGGTGAAACTTGTAAATGCTGTGCAATGCGGGCAACAATCTGTTCAACTGACTTTTCGCTGACAAAACGAACCTTAGCGATTTCTGAGTTACTTAAGCCCTTGGCAAGTAAGCGGTAAGTCTCAATTTGAATATCTGTGAAGTCGGTCAGGATGCTACGAAAGGCATTTTCATGTAAAGAACCGTGGCTATCGATCCAAGACATCTTCTTCTTTTCCCTTATTGCAACCAGTGAGTTAGAGATCGCATAACTAACAACTGACAAGTCAGATACAGATTTTTTTAAAACAACTTGAGAACCCAAAGGTATTTGCTTCTCAAGTAATCCAAGTAAGCGAAGATCTGGGCAGGCGGTCATTAAGACAACGCCAAGAAGTGGATTTACTTTGCGAAATTTATTTACTAAATCGAGCGCTTCCTCACCTGAAAATTGTAGATCTATTAACACAACTTCTGGTGAAAGAAATTTATAGAGATTCTGCGCTATGTCTTCAGTGTGGGCTTCAGCTACAACATTTATAGCGTGCAATCGAAGTGCTGCACTGAGTGTTGCTAACTCAAATGCATCATCACTCGCAACTAAAACTGTCGGAGATTTCTTCACCCCTAAAGGTAACCTTCATTAGTTACCCGTGTGAAGTGAAATGAATGAAAATCAAAATTGTAGTGCTACCCCTACTTTAATATTTTTTGTAACGCTGAAGGGATAAATTTAATGGCTGCGGATGCGGAAATAGGGCAATCCTTAGATACAGTTACCGCAGCCGAGTTGTGAACGTAAGCACCACTTGTAGCAACTCTTGCAAGATGAACTGGATCATTTAATATTTCAATGTAATTAGTGGCAACAAGTGCGCCAATTAATCGCGCCAACACATCACTAGATTCTGCAGTTTCAGGCCAGGAAGCCAGATTGCTCAGCATCTTAGGCACTCAAATTTTCGTTCATGTGCAGGTATTTTGGATTTTCTTGGCGGTAGCCAATTTTGCAAGTATTGTCACCGATATGGAGAAAGTACGCTGGGGTTTTATCGGTGCCGGTTACATCGCAAGGATCGCCTTATATCCAGCGCTTCTTAATTCCGAAGTTGGCGAGATATATGCCGTTGGATCAAAAGATTTTGAGCGTGGAAAGTCTCTATCTCCTACCGGTCTGGTTTACACAGATTACGAGCAACTGCTTGCTGATCCTAAAGTTGAAGCGATTTACATCTCACTTCCAAACTCATTGCATATCGAATGGTCAATCAAAGCCATGCGCGCAGGAAAGCATGTTCTATGTGAAAAACCTGCCGCGATGGATGTAGCGGAACTAAAAGAGGCGATAGCGGTCGCCAATGAAACCGGACTCATCTTTATGGAGGCGAGTTGGAATCGTTGGCATCCACGAACATTGCGATTGAAGGAGATTGTTAACTCTGGGGTAATCGGTGAAGTAAAAAACATTCGTACTGCATTTACATATGACGGCCTTGATCCCAGCAATATTCGTGCAATTTACGAACTAGGCGGGGGAGGTCTTTATGACCTCGGTCCATATTCGGTAGCGGCACCAATTTGGTTGATGGATTTTGCGCCGGTGAGCAATGTAAAGACCGAGGTTAAGTGGCATCCCGGAGGATGCGATGAAACGTTAAATATCTCATTTGATATTGGCGGCGCACATGCCGAAGCGTTAACTTCTATGAACACACCAAGCACTCTCTACTTTGATGTAGTCGGAACAAAAGGACGCGTTTCTTTATCCGGAAACGATGCCTTTAACTCTCACAACAAAGCCAGCGCGCTCGAGATAGAAGTTGCCGGCCAAGTAACGGTAGAAAACTTCGCTCCGTGTGATCCTTACCAATTAATGGCCGATGCTATGTCGCGTCGCATTCGCGGGGGCGCAGGATGGCTGATGCCGCATTCCCAATCGATCGCATTCGCGGAAATGTTTGAACGTGGCTTTGCAGTTATGGGCCGGCCCTAAGTGAAGCAACATGCGCTGTGGGAGCCTGCTTCATCAGATAATCTGGCGATAAATGAGTTGAAGAAATTTGCCAAAGTAAGTGATTTCCAAAGCTTGCATAAATGGTCTATTGAAAATAAGGAAACTTTCTGGCGCTATGTATTTGAAGATAGTGGAGTGGTCGGAACCCTTGGCGATAAAGGAATAGCTGATCACGGTTTTCTCGAGAGTAAATTCTTTCCAGATGCGAAGTTAAACATTGTTGATACTTTACTTAAGGGCGACGATCAGCAAATAGTGATTACCGAGATCAGCGAATCCGGAGCAAAAAAGCGCTACACCCGTGGGCAGGTCCGCTTAATCGCTAACCAAGTCGCATTTGGTTTACAGCAACTCGGCCTGAAAGAAGGTGACGTCGTTTCGGCAATTGTTGCCAACGTTGCCGAGACCGCCTTCTTTGCGTTAGGCGCTCTGAAGATCGGTGCTATTTTCTCAAGCACCTCAGCAGATTTCGGGACTGCAACAGTATTAGACCGCTTTGAACAGATTCGACCCAAAGTTTTATTGGTTACTACTAATTATCAATATAACGGCAAGGAAATTGACTGCTTAGAAAAAATTGCTGAGATTGTCTCGCAACTGCCCTCGCTTGAGAAAGTCATCGCAATTGGCTCAGCAATCTCTCCATATCTGAACTTCACCGATTGGATATCAACCTGTAACCCAAAGAGTGATATCTCAGTACCGGGTGGCTTCGATCGACCGGGTTTTATCTTGTTCTCATCTGGAACAACCGGCAAACCAAAATGTATCGTGCATAGCGCTGCGGGAGTGTTGTTAAAAGCGCTTAGTGAGCAGAGATATCACCTAGATATAAAGAGCAAAGACGAAGTCTTTTACTTCACTACCTGCGGTTGGATGATGTGGAACTGGCTCTTTATGGCGTTGGGAACCGGAGCAGGAATAGTTCTATTCGATGGAAATCCAATGCACCCAAATCCGAACCGGTTGTTTGATATCGCGCAAGAGAACGAACTTACTTTTCTAGGAGTTTCCGCCAAGTATATAGATTCAATTCGCAAGCTGGAATTACTCCCTAAAGAAACTCACGACCTATCAAGGGTTCGAACCATTGCATCTACCGGATCACCGCTTAATCCAGACGGCTTTAACTTTATTTATGAAAACGTTTCATCGAAAGTTCACCTTGCATCGATTTCAGGGGGCACCGATATTTGCGGATGTTTTATGATCGGTTCACCGGACTTGCCAGTGTATTCCGGACAGATTCAAGTTCCCGCACTTGGCTTGGATGTACAAGTTTTTACCGATGAAGGCACAATCGCAGAAATCGGAGTAAAGGGTGAGTTAGTTTGCCGAAATACATTTCCTTCTGTGCCACTTTATTTTTGGGATGACTCTGACAACGCTAAATTTAAATCTGCTTACTTTGAGCGATTTGCAGATGTTTGGACGCACGGAGATTTTGTAGAAAAAACACCAGAGGGTGGATATGTTGTGCAGGGCCGCTCAGATGCAACGCTAAATGCCAGCGGAGTTCGCATCGGAACCGCCGAGATCTATCGCATAACTGAAGAGTTTGCCGAAGTCACAGAATCGTTGGCGATAGCCCAGAGATGGGATGGCGATACCAGAGTCGTTCTATTTGTGAAGTTGGCCGAAGGTAAATTGCTAACTGAAGATCTAATTGCTCAGATTAAATCGGCGTTAAAGCAGAAAGCGAGCCCGCGCCACGTACCTGCTTTGATTGTGCAAGCGCCAGAATTCCCGCGCACCAAGAGCAATAAACTCGTGGAGCTAGCGGTTGCTAACGCGGTAAATAAAGTTGCAAATAACAACTTAGGAGCACTCGCCAACCCAGAATCTTTAACTTGGTTTAGCGACTTAAATCTGTAACTTTCTCCCAAGTGCGCGAGCTCCAAGAGTTAATCAACGCTTGCTGCACACTTACGACATCGACCGCTTCTTTGAAGCTTTGGCCAAAAGCTTTGCCTTCAACGATTGATTGCATAAATACATAATCTTCAATTGCAACTAGGTCTTCAAAGCCAATGGCATTTGCTTGACCAGGCACAAATGCACCGTGGAATGGGAAGCGATCTCCGCCGTAAATAGTGGTGTATCCGGTGTTGAGCGAGCTTCCAAGTTCGTAATACTGCAACTCATTGATCTTTTCTAAGTTCCAAAGAAGTGATCCCTTGGTTCCATAAATCTCAAAGGCGTTCTGACTTTCTGGGCCTACAACGGTTCGGCTAACTTCAAAAGTTCCGGTTGCGCCATTGGCGAAGGTGCAGAGCATTGAAGCGAAATCTTCGTTTTCAACAACGCCCTTTGGATCACTCGCTTTGCCACGTGAGTAATGGCTGGCATTTGCGGAAGGCAATGGACGCTCTTTAATCGTGGTGTTCTGCATTCCAACAACTTCAGCGATTGGACCAACTAAAAACTGTGCCATAGAAACACTGTGACTCAAGATATCGCTAGATACTCCGTAACCAGCATCAGCTAACTTAAAACGCCAAGTCAGTAGTCCAAGTTCATCGCTTCCGTACATGCTTAAGAAGCGTCCACGGTAATGAGTTATTTCTCCGAGAGCACCGCTAGCAATCAAATTCTTTGCGTGCAGAACCAGGGGAGCCCAAACATAGTTATAACCAACGCCAGTTGGAACACCAGCGCTCTTTGCTAATTTATATGCTTGAACCGTTTGTTCTGGCTTTCCACCGATTGGTTTTTCGCTAAATACCGCTTTGCCAGCTTTAGTTGCCGCTTCAATCATTGGCAGGTGCAACATATTTGGAGCAGTTACCCAAACCGCATCTACGTCGTCTGCAGTAGCCGCTTCCATCCAATCTCCAGTTGCGCGCGCAAATCCATAATCTTCAACCGCGCTCTTTTGTCGCGCTGGATCTACATCTGCACAAACTTGCAGGATTGGTTGAAAGCCACGATCAGGAAAGAGTGATGGGATTCGCAGCGCAGAGCGAGAGTGCGCTTGTCCCATCCAACCAAGACCGAGAACTGCAATGCGGATATCTTTTTTCATTTTCCTACCTTGCCTTGGGCTGATGTGACTGGACAACGGGGATCTTGCACTTGCGCGTTCCATGAATCTCTAATCCAGTGATGTGCTGGATCATCGCAAAAAGCCATACTGCGTTCGGCGGCAGGGCCAGCCATTACATTTAAAAAGTACATTGGATATTCCGGGGAAGCGATAGATGGCCCGTGATAACCATGAGGGACTACATAAATATCTTTATCGTGAATGGTCACAGTTTCGTCGAGTGAACCATCAACGGTGTAAACGTGGAAGAAGCCAACGCCTTCATCATCACCATGATCAGAGCCTTCTTTACCGATCTGAAAGTAATAAACCTCTTCATTAATTGTCGGACATCCTGGGAATTTATCGTGGCGGTGCGGTGGCCATGATGAAAGATTTCCACCGGGAGTGATTACTTCACAGACCAAGATCTTGTGAGCGCCGGTAAAACTTGTTGGTGTCGCAATGTTGGTTACTTGACGAGTTGCTTTACCTGAACCACGAACTTCAACCGGAACACTTTCAGCAGGGGTATAGCAAACCGGGAATGCTTCACTCGCTTCTGCAGTAAGCAGTGCAACTTCGCCAGATTTTCCAGAAAATTTAATGGATGAATTAACTGGAAGGTAGATCCAGTCAGAAACTGCGGCAAATACGCCAGTGCGACCTTTCAATGTAAAAGCCTGACCATTTACTTCTACCTGCACATCTTGAGCAGAGAGCGGAAGCAAGATCGCTTCGCGTCCTTTTAATTCAACTTTAACTTCGGTGTTCTTAGCGAAGTTATAGGTATAAAAACCACAAAACTCCCACCCAGCATCTTTTGGCGTTAGTGATATTTCTGAATCCGCAGTCGCCAAAGTTCCGGCAGGTTTATACCAACTCATCATCAACCTTTTCTAACCATCTTTGCTGCGCGAGATACGGCAGCTTCGACATCTAAATCTTCACCGTACAAGAGCGCACGCCCCGGAACTAAGCCGCGAATATTTGGAACTGTTAACGCTTTCTCCCATTTAGCAAATACTTCTTCCCAATTACTTCCAGGATCTCCACCTAATAACAAAATTGGACAACTTGTTGCTGCCGCAACTCTCTCAGGATTTGCAGGTGCTGGAATCTTTAACCAGGTAAATGCTGAAGACGAGCCAAGTGCAGATGCGATTGAAACTACCTTGATCAATTTCTCTTCAGATGGATCAAGAATTGCTCTGCCATCTGCATTCTTCATATAAGGCAATGGTTCAATCATTGAAACGAGTTCTAGATCCGCCAATTGCGTTGTTACGTTGGCAACCATTTCAATTGTTCTGGCAACGCCGGGATCTGTCTCATCAATTCGCAACAGAGTCTTTCCACCATCTAAACCCATGCTCTTTATATGCTCGGCGTCATATGCGCTTAAACGATCATCGAGTTCCCAAGTTGCTCCGATGATTCCACCGCGATTCATAGTGCCAATGGCAACTTTCTCTTCAAGCGCACCTAACCAAGCAAGCTCTTCCAAGATATCGGCACTTGCCATTACACCGTCTACTCCGGCAATGGCTAAACCGCGAATTAACTTATCTAACAAAAGGTAGCGATCTGCGATTGCAGTTGGATTATTTCCTGCAGCGATGATTCCACGCGCTGTGTGATCTGCCGCCAGCAACATCAACTTGCCATCTTTACCAGCAACGGTTCTGCGCGCACGATTCTTTAAAGCCTTTTGAAGAGACGCCGGATTATTGATCCTGGCTTCGATTAGCTCGAGATAGCGCTTACGATCGAATGTCATTACCGCTTGCCTCCTGTGCCAATAAAGTTATTGAGAATTTCAATAGTTGGCATTGCATCAGCGCACATTAACTCAGATGCCAAATAGGCACCAGCAGCATTAGCGAAATCACCTATTTCTTGTAATCCCCACCCGCTTAATAAGCCATGTACTAGTGCTCCACCAAAAGCATCACCGGCACCGAGTCCACAAATCAACTTGATGGGACGTGGGGCGATAACTATTCGCTCATTTTCCGTTGCCAGCAGAACTCCATCGCCGCCCATCTTTACGATTGCGATTCGAACTCCACGCTTTAGTAATTCGGTGGCCGCTTCCTGCGGATCAGAGATTCCAAGTGCGACTTGGCATTCAGCAATATTTCCAATTGCAATCGTGCACATTGAAATCGCTTCTTGCGCTGCAGCACGCGCTGCTTCAACGTTTGCCCAAAATGAAGGACGGTAATCTAAATCGATAATTGACTCTTGCTTGCGACCGCGTTGTTTAAGCCAAGTGATTGCACTCTTTGCTGTTTCGCCATTCGAGAGTGCACAAGCGCTGACCCAGAAAATCTTGGCGGACTGCAAGGTATCTGTGTCGATATCACTAACAGTTAATTGTGTATCAGGTGCCTGCGGTTGGCGATGAAAGATAATTTTTGGATCCTCTGGCGGATCCTGTGAAGCAAGGACAACTGGAGTCAGACCGCTTTCAGCAACCTTTACAAAATCAGTATTTACGCCAAACTCATTTAATTTATTTACAACGTATTGCCCAAGTGGATCGACTCCGACCTTGGTAACGATCGCGCTTTTATGGCCCAATTTCGCCGCGGCTACTGCCACATTTGTGGGGGAGCCACCAATCGATTTGTGGAAAGTTTGCGGCTGACTAAAGGAGGTATTGATCTGCTCAGCAAAGAGGTCAACGCTAATTCGACCAACGGTAATCAGGTCGAGTTGCATTGATTTCACAATCCTTTTCAAGGGTAATAAACGAAAGAACTTCAGATTTCTAGATACGAACTATATAGTGAAGACCTAGCCACGTGGAAGCCGGAGATTGAGCGCCAAATGAAAATTGCTGTTATTGGCGCTGGACGTATGGGCGCTTTGCGAACTGAAGATCTCGTAAAAGTTGGCGCAGATGTCACAGTCTTTAATCGAAACCTAGAAGGTGCAAAGACGCTTTCAAATAAATTTAACTGCCATAACGATGATCTTGCCAACCTTAAAAACAACGTCTTTGATGGATATGTCGTCGCCACCGCAACTGATTCTCACATCGGCTTACTAGCGGATTTGATTCCACTTGGTAAGCCAATTCTCTGCGAGAAGCCAATCTCTTTAACTGTCGAAGAAACCGATTCAGTCATCGCCGATTGCAAGAAATTTGGAACACAGATACAAGTTGGCTTCCAAAGACGTTTTGATCCACCAATTAGCAAAGTTGCCAAGTTGGTCGCAAGCGGTGAAGTCGGAACCTTGTACACAATGCATATGTATGCCCACGATCATCTGCCCTCAACCCTCGAGTTCCTCGAAGGTAGTGGCAGTATTTACCGAGATTTGCACGTTCATGATTTTGACTTGATTCGCTGGATTACCCAGAGCGAGATTTCTAAGGTTTACGCCACGCAAGCAGTGCGCGAACATAAACAATATGAAAAATACAACGATGCCGATGTATCGCTGATTTCCGTTACGACGGCAAGCGGAGTACAGATCGCCATCACCGGTACTCGCCACAACCCTGTGGGCCACGATGTTCGAATTGAAATCTTTGGCTCTAAAGATTCACTTGCCGTGGGCTTAAACCGCAAGACACCGATCCACGATATAGATGGCGAAATGATTTTCGCTGAAATTAGATATCAAGGATTTATCGAAAGATTCCGAGAGGCATTTGCGGCAGAAACGGAAGCTTTCCATCAATTTGTAGGTGGAAAGATTTCTAATCCTTGCCCACCAGAATCTGCTCGCGAAGCGCTAAGAGTTGCTATCGCCTGCGAAGAATCCATTAAATCTGGAAGCGCTGTAACTATCTTTTAGGCACTCGTAAACATTGGTGGGACGGGTCGGACTTGAACCGACGACGACCGAATTATGAGTTCGGGGCTCTAACCAACTGAGCTACCGTCCCTGGTGGGGTTGATGCGAACTTTACTGTACTTAGAGACCTGCTTTACCAAGTAATTGATTTAGATGTTCAAGGTGATGATCTGCGTGAGGCAACTCTTCACGTGTGTGCGTGGTTAATACTCCGGCCACTGTGCAGCCCGCTTCTTTAGCCGATGTAACTCCGCCGGGTGCATCTTCTACTGCCCAACATAAATCTGTTTGTAGACCTAAGCGATCCGCACCCAAAATAAAAGGTTCAGGAAATGGTTTGCCGCGAGTTACTTGATCAAAGGTAACTGAATTAGCCGGCATCGGTATTTTGCCAGCGCGCGTGCGTGCAATCGCTAAATCAGTTGTGCAAGAGGTAACGATCGTCCAAGGAATTTCGCGATCGTTGAGTTCGGTAAGTAGTTCAAGTGCACCAGGAGCTGCATGCACACCATCAACATCGGCAATCTCTAAATCAGTGACTCGACGAATCCATTTTTGGATCTCGGCTTCTTCACGCCCTGCCAATACTTTTCTTAAAGTTTGTTCTGCAGGAACGCCATGATGGCCGGCAAGTGCTTCCAGTGGAATACCCGCTTCATTGGCCATTGTTACCCAAGAATTGAATACGGCAGCTTGAGAATTAATCAGGGTGCCATCTAGGTCAAAGAGAAAACCAATCTTTTTCAAATCTTTCCTTTATCTTTATTTGGGCGCGGATCACGTTGCATGCCGCGACGCCCCCAGAATTCCCACATCCCCATAACGCTTAAGACGAGAGCGAATCCGAATAGTAAATCTTCAGCTGGTGCGGAGAATATGCGTAGACCAACGATGGCATCAGGGCTATACATCACAATATTTTTTGAGGTTAGCCACCAATTGGTGAGAAATTGGAAAGGCAAAATGATTGCATACGAAGTCCAGAAGGCGGGACGCGTTAATAGTGAGTTTTTAAATAGGAAAAGATCGGCCATCACGGCAATAGCAAAGGCGGTAATTGCGATATCGCTGTAGTTCATTGCCCGAACTCATCTTTGCGCCAATGAGGTTTAACTGTGGTTACGCCCTCTATTGTCATAATTGCTGCCATCGGAATGACGATAAAGAAGAGATACTCCTCAAGAGGAATGTTTAGCGGGCCATAAATTCCCAGTATCTGTTCACGATCAAAGAACCAGTGACCTTTAGATATTGCATAAGCATCCCAAATCAGAAATAAAGAACTTATTGGGAGAACGCTGAGAATTACTCGTTTAATCCGGCGCAGCACTCCAACTTTTAAGGCGATCTCTAGCCAAAAAGAACCGCAGACGGTGAAGATTAACATCGCCATGTAATTCCACTTTTGCACGGGTAGATCCTCTCACGCAAGAACCCAGTTAGCGCCTAACGCTTTGGTAGTGTTACAGATATCGTAGTTTTTTTGATTACCGAGAAGTGAAAGGGGTGGCTCGTGGGATCAATTGAGTTAGCCCTATTCCAAAAGGTTAGAAAATTCTCAAGGTTGGCTGTGGTGGTCGCAATCCTCGCCTCACTTATATTTGCTCAGGTTATTGAAAGCAGTGATAACACCTGGCAGGTTGTGATCGCGGTGATCGCCCTTGCTGTGGGTATCCCACACGGGGCTCTCGATCACTTGGTTACCTTGCCCAAGAGCTCAGCGATAAAGATGGCTAGTTTCATTGCGGTCTATGTTGCCGTCGCAGTTATTGCAGTTATCGCACTTTTAACTTGGAACGTTGCTGGTTTTATCTTCGTCGTAGCTATGAGTGCGGTGCACTTTGGTATTGGGGATGCCGCATTTATCTCTGAAATGGATCGTAGAAGTTTTGAGCCAAAAAAATTTCCGCGTTTTTCATATGCTGCAGCCGGTGGCGCGCTGCCTGTTGTAATCCCGCTAGTTAGCGATAAGAGCTCTGCTGCACTTGAGCGCGTTAACTCATCACTTATCAATTGGCATCAAGGGTTTAATGACGAGCTTTTACTCCTCACGCTGGGAATATTTTTCTTTGCTTTGCTGCGTCTGCTTCAAAAACGCAGAATTTCAGATGCAATTGATTTATCCCTTCTCTATCTACTGGCACTCACCGCACCGCCCCTTGTTGCTTTCGCCGTGTACTTCGGATGTTGGCACGCGATGCGCCACACCGCTCGCTTAACTCTGGTGCTTCCGAGATCACAAAAAGCATTTGAAGATGGAAGAAGTTCACAGGCATTTTTAAGTGCAATTTGGCCAGGAGTTCCTGCACTTGTTGGAACCTTTGTTGTCGCAGGAATTGTCATTGCCTTCCGTGGTGGCTCAGTCAGTGATCAATTCTTATGGATTACGCTAGTAATTGTTTGGGCGTTAACCGTTCCACACATGGCCGTTACTGCACGTCTGGACCGAAAGGCGCTAAGTTGAAGATTTTATTGGTTGCAGTTTTAACGCTTATCTCAATGCAGCCCGCTAGTGCGGCTCCCGTTTATGTATTTCCAGTTGCCGATTGCGCCGTGAATTATGCGCGCGCCCATCACGATTATGCAGCCACCGATATTTTGGCTAAGAAAGGCTGCAAATTTGTCTCCCCAATAAATGGGGTTGTCGATGAAGTAAACCGTAAAGACAATTGGAGCGGTAAAACCAATTTAGGCATCGATCGCGGCGGGTTATATGTATCTGTTATTGGAGAAGATGGCGTTCGCTATTACGGATCTCACCTAGTTTCTGTTGCCAAGGGAATAGAACCAGGAGTTGTCGTAACAGCGGGACAATTACTTGGAAAAATTGGTTCAACTGGAAGTGCGCGAGGAACGGCGCCACATCTTCACTTCGGAATATCTTGGCCAACTCCATCACAACCAAATGTTTGGTGGGTACGTCGCGGAGTTGTTCTACCTTGGAAATATTTGGAAGCGTGGAAGAATGGAAAAGATTTGTCGCCGGTAAATGCTGTGGCTGGGGCGAAGAAGAAGAGCGGCGAGATTCCACCACCTCCAAAGAAGTAAATTATTGATAAAAAAATCCCCCACCGCTTTCGCGATGGGGGATTTTAGTAAACTAAGTGTTATTAGTTAGCGTTCACTGCATCGGCCTGAGGACCCTTTGGACCCTGTACGACCTCGAATGAAACTGACTGACCCTC
>Ga0214168_1000826_pt1 | contig 12473 bp, 15 predicted proteins | sample LakMenepilimnion_FD_153002 | JGI IMG/M metagenome (GOLD analysis project Ga0214168, IMG submission 153002) | Freshwater microbial communities from Lake Mendota, WI - Practice 29OCT2010 epilimnion v4 | ecosystem: Environmental > Aquatic > Freshwater > Lake > Epilimnion/Euphotic zone | place: Lake...
GTACGACTGTTTTTGGTGCAGTTTGTCTTGGTTCGAATCCAGGTCGGGCAACCAAAGAAAAAAGAAGCCGCAACGCAAGTTGCGGTTTTTTTATTGAGTAAATGAGCAGCGAGTGAAACGAGCTCAATGAATCGACAAGGCAAAAACAAGCTTGCTTGATTTTTGTATTGGAGATGGATTGATAAAATTGCGCAGCAATTTGCGAATGAGCTCAATAAAAAACAAAGGCAGTTCCGAGAACTGCCTTTGTAGCTTCTTTATTTTATGTTGGGATTTTCCCTCTTAAAGGATGACCGAGCGAAGCGAGGTCAATCCATCAAGCTTGCTTGAATTGAGCGAAGCGAGGTCAATCCTCGGCTAATTCAAATTCAAATATTCTTCCGAGCTCATCACTTTAATACTAGCCTTTTTAAAATCTTTTAAATCTCTGGTGATTAGGGTGGTTATATTATTTTCAAGAGCTGTATAATATTGAATAGCATCTTCAAAGTCATTAAAATCGGAAGCTAAAGCCAACTGAATAATTTTATCATTAAGTGGCAAGATGGTTATTAAAGGTTTAATTTTTAATAAAACTTGCTTAGCCGTTTCCTTATTGGTTACTCTAGATAAAAGATAATTCATATTCGGAAAAGATAATGCAGAAGCAAAGAGAGTAATTTTTGACTTTTGACTTTTTGAAAATAGCTTTTGTGCAAACTTACTAAAAGGAGGTCGTGGTGAAACCAAATCCAAAATAATATTTGTATCTAAAAAAAGCTTGCCCATTACTTGTACTTTTCTGTTAAGTATTTAGAATAAGCTTCTTTTTCATCTACCTCACTAATATGAGGCACAATACCTGTTAAGCTTTTTATCAAAGGTGTTATCTCTTCTTCCACCATTGTCTCCATAGATATTTTATTAAAGTAATTGGCAACCAACTTAGACAAGCTAGTGTTTCTTTCTTTTGCATATTTCTTTGCAGATTCAATGATATGCTCGTCTAATTTTATGGTCAATTTAGTATCCATATGGTATTATTTATACGTACAAATATAAATATTATATACGTATTAATTACAACTAAATAAAAATAATTGAAAATCAAGTACTTAAACAGCGTATTTATACTTGATAAAGCCTATTTCATAGGTATCACCGGTAAGCGCTTAAACTTATTCCTCGCATTCTACGATAGTACCATAGTCTACTAGTAGCTCTTCTCCAATGGCAATATCACGAATGGCTTCGAACTCCTCTCCATCGTTTAAAGAAATCACATTGGGGGTTTCTGAATGGTTTAAATAAATAACTAGGTCCACTAGTTTAAATCCATAATCGGGTATAAAATAAAAATCCTCATCAAATAAACAATGATTCTCAATTAAGTCTTTAGAATGTTGAGGCAAGGCATCTACTTCTTCTTTGCTTACTTTAATCCAATCTCCTACCCCTTTTGAAAAAATATTGCTTGTGCCTTTAGGAATATCTCTAATAGCAAATACGCCAATACCATGAAGTGGTGAAGGCTTAATCATCACATAGGTAGTGTTAGCTAATTCATTTAATAGGGCTTCTTTATTCATAGCAGCTTAGCTCAATTTATTAATACATTCTAATAAAGAAGTTTCCCAATGAGGAATAGTAATCGATAATTCCTTTTCTATTTTATCTGTATCTAGTACTGAATAGCCTGGTCTTTTAGCAGGTGTGGGAAAATCAACAGTAAGTATCGCATTCACTTGACAAGTTAATCCTACAATAGATTGTATTTTTTTACAATACTCATACCAAGTCGTTTCTCCTTTATTGGCATAATGATATATTCCTTTTATTTCTTTTCCATTATCCAATGCAACTATCATTTTCATGGTAGCGTCTGCTAAATCTTTGGCATAAGTAGGTCGCCCTTTCTGATCTGATACTATATTTAATACATCTCTTTCTTTCATAAAGCGTATCATAGACTTTACAAAATTATTTCCATGTGTACTAAATACCCAAGAGGTTCTAATAATAATAGTATTAGGATTCGCGGCAATGGCTAAACGCTCTCCGTCAGCCTTGGTAGAACCATAAAAATTTAAAGGGGCTAATGCAGTTTCTGTCGTATAAGGTGTGGTAGCGTTTCCTGTAAATACATAGTCTGTTGAAAAGGTAATGAAAGGAATTTTTCTTTGATGCGCAATGGCTGCCATTTGTTCTACCGATTTTACATTTACCGCTTGTGCTAATTCTTTTTCCGATTCTGCTTTATCTACTGCCGTATAAGCTGCTGTATTAATAATAGCATCGGGTGCCATCTCATTTATAATTGCTGCAAGTGTATCTGGTTTTGATAAATCAATCACCGTTCTGTCGGTAAAAATAAATTCATATTGCGGGTAGCTTCCTGCCAACTGACCTAATTCCCAACCCAACTGACCATTTGCGCCAGTAACTAAAATTTTTCGCATGTACTTTATTTAGAAATAAACTCCTTAGGTAATTTTGTCCACTCAGAAGGTGGTAAGGATTTAAAATAATCGTAAGTTTTTTTCAAACCCTCTGCACGATCTACTTTTGGCTCCCAACCTAATAATTTTTTTGCTTTTGTAATATCGGGCTGTCTTTGTTTAGGATCGTCCACTGGTAAATCCTTGTACACAATTTTAACCGAAGACCCTGTTAGTTTCAAAACTTCTTCCGCAAAATCTTTTAAACTAATTTCATTGGGGTTACCAATATTTACAGGACTTGAATAGTCACTTAATAATAATTTGTATATGCCATCTACTAAATCATCAACATAGCAGAAGCTTCTTGTTTGTGAACCATCACCAAACACAGTCATATCCTCTCCTCTTAATGCTTGACCAATAAAGGCTGGTAGTGCACGGCCATCATTCAATCGCATTCTAGGACCATAAGTATTGAATATTCTAATAATTCTTGTTTCCACATGATGAAAAGTATGATAAGCCATAGTAATGCTCTCCATATAACGCTTCGCTTCATCATAGACACCTCTTGGGCCTACTGGGTTTACATTGCCCCAGTACTCCTCTGTTTGAGGATGCACTAATGGGTCACCATATACTTCACTAGTACTTGCCACCAATATTCTTGCACCCTTTGCTTTGGCCAAGCCTAATAAATTATGCGTACCCATCGCACCAACTTTCAAAGTTTGAATAGGAATTTTTAAATAATCGATAGGGCTTGCTGGAGAAGCGAAATGTAAAATATAATCCAATTTACCTTCTATCTCAATAAAGGTAGTAACGTCATGATGTATGAATTGAAAATTTGGATTAGATCTTAAGTGCGCGATGTTTTGAAGGTCGCCTGTAATTAAATTATCCATGGCAATAACATAGTAGCCTTCTTTAATAAAGCGATCACTTAAATGCGATCCTAAAAAACCTGCAGCCCCTGTTATTAAAATTCTTTTTTGACTCATAGTATTTATTTTGTGGCTGAAGCCCTTCCAATGCTTTCATAATGATACCCTAATTCTTTCATTTTTGAAACTTCAAAAAGATTACGGCCATCAAATATGATTTTGTTTTTAATTTCTTTTTCTATTCTTTCAAAATCGGGGGTTCTAAACTCACTCCACTCTGTGGCAATGATTAAAAAATCGGCACCAGTTAAAGCCTCGTATTGGCTACCTGCATATTTTATTTTATCTCCTATTTGTGCATTTACATTGGGCATGGCCTCAGGGTCATAGGCTGTAATAGTAGCACCCATTGTAGTTAAAGCGTCAATAATACTTAAAGCAGGTGCTTCTCTAATATCGTCGGTATTCGGTTTGAAGGCCAAACCCCAAAGGGCTATATGCTTGCCTTTTAAATCTCCTTTAAAATGCGCCTTTATTTTTTCAACTAAATGTAATTTTTGATTTGCGTTTACTTTTTCCACCGCCTTTAAAATTTCAAAGTCATATTTTACTTCATCAGAAGACATTATTAAAGCTTGTACATCTTTAGGAAAGCATGATCCGCCATAACCAATACCTGGGAATAAAAAACGCTTTCCAATTCTATCATCAGAACCAATTCCTCTTCTTACCATGTCCACATCGGCGCCCATACGCTCACATAATTGAGCCACTTCGTTCATGAAAGAAATTTTAGTAGCTAAGAATGAATTGGCTGCATACTTCGTTAATTCAGAACTACGCTCATCCATAAATATCACAGGGTTACCCTGTCTTACAAAAGGCGCGTATAAATCGCTCATTAATTTTTTAGCTCTCTCTGACTTGGTTCCAACTACTACTCTATCTGGTTTCATAAAATCATCCACCGCAACCCCTTCTCTTAAAAATTCAGGATTACTTACTACATCAAACTCACCTTTGTAATTTTTGGCAATAGCAGCACTTACTTTATCGGCAGTACCCACTGGCACTGTACTTTTATTAACAATAACTTTATAGTCTTTTAAAATTTTTCCTAAATGATCGGCAACGCCTAATACATATTTTAAATCGGCACTGCCGTCGGCACCCGGAGGTGTAGGCAAGGCTAAAAATATTATTTCAGCCCCTTCAATAGCTGTCTCTAATTCAGTAGTGAATGTTAAACGACCTTCTTTAATATTTCTTAAAAATATTTTCTCTAGTCCTGGTTCGTATATAGTTATTTGACCACCACTTAACTTCTCTACTTTGTTTTTATCAATATCTACACAAGTAACCTTGTTTCCTGTTTCTGAAAAACAAGTTCCTGTAACGAGTCCTACATATCCTGTTCCTACGACTGTAATTTTCATCTACTTATTTTTTATTTAAAAAATGATTTTACTCCCTCTACAATATACGCTAATTGTACTTCATCCATTTCGGTGTGCACCGGTAGTGAACATACACAGGGGGTTAGCTTATCTGTTATAGGCAAATTCCAATTTGTATTTTTTTGTTCGCCAAACATTTTTTGCAAATGACCAGGTACCGGATAATAAATCATACAAGGTATTTCCTTGGCTGCTAAATGCGCAATGAACATATCGCGGTCTACTCCTATGAGTTGCATGGTATATTGATGATATACATGTGTACTATAATGCAAGCTCGATGGTGTGGTAATTTCTTTGATAGAAGCGAAAGCATCAGAATAATATTTGGCTACTGATTGTCTTGCACTATTATACGCATCTAATTTTTTCAACTTGATATTTAATATAGCTGCTTGGATAGAATCTAATCTTGAATTACATCCCACTAAATCATGATAATACCTTGCAGACTGACCATGGTTTGCAATCATTGTCATTTTATCGGCCAAAGTTTTATCGTTGGTACATAAAGCACCGCCGTCTCCGAAGGCGCCTAAATTTTTACTAGGATAAAAAGAAGTAGCTCCAATATGTCCAATGGTTCCTGTTTTTTTAGTAACTCCATTAGAGAAAGTATAATCACATCCAATAGCTTGCGCATTGTCTTCAATTACAAATAAATGATGGGCTTTGGCAATTTCCATAATTTCTTCCATGGGTGCTGCATGTCCATATAAATGTACCGGCACTATTAGTTTTGTTTTTGGTGTGATCGCTTTTTTCAAACTTTCAACATCCATGCAAAATGTAATAGGATCCACATCTACAAAAACAGGTTTTAATCCTAACAAGGCCACTACCTCCGTGGTAGCGATATAAGTAAAAGAGGGGGTAATCACTTCATCACCAGGTTGTAGGTCTAAGGCCATCATGGCAATTTGTAAGGCGTCGGTGCCATTAGCGCAAGGAATCACATGATCCACGCCTAAATAGGTACTTAAATTTTGAGCAAAATCCTTCACAGCCTTCCCATTAATATAGGCAGCAGAATCCAAGACTTCTTGAATAGCTCCATCTACCTCTGCTTTGATGGCCAAATACTGATTTTTAGTATCTACCATTTGAATTTTCCTCATCCTTTAAATTTGGGCAAAATTACAATAAAAAGCCTAATTCAACCTAATTGTGGGTATAAGAAAGGCTTTCAAAACAAATTCAAGTTTTATGCTATTTTTTATTGATTTTTGCCCTACTGAAATGACAGCATGATTTTATACCAATTATTTTTACGGCTCTACCCTATATTGGCTTATCTCATTAGTCCCTTTAATGAGAAAGCAAGAAATTGGGTAGATGGACAAGCTAAGGTTTGGGATGAAATAAATGCCCTTAGCCCAAAGATTAAACAACCCCTTATTTGGGTGCACTGTGCTTCTTATGGAGAATACGAACAAGGGCTTCCTATTATCGACAGCATTAAATTGAAATATCCATCGCATCAAATATGGCTAACTTTTTTTTCCCCATCGGGTTATGTGTATAGAAAAAAAGATGCCCACGCCGACTTTGTCACCTACCTCCCTTTTGATGGTAAAAAAAATGCAAGCCTTTTTTTAGAAACCATAAACCCTTCTTTAATTATTTTTATTAAATATGAATTTTGGTTTTATTATTTATCAATTGCAAAAGAAAAAAATATTCCAACGGTTTTAGCTTCTGCACTTTTTAGACAAAGCCAAATATTTTTTCAATTTTACGGAGGCTTCTATAAAAAAATATTAAATTTATTTACTGCTATTTTAGTGCAGGACCAAGCATCGGAAGACTTAATCAAACCCATTATAAGTACTAGTAAAATATGTGTAACTGGCGATACCAGATTTGATAGAGTTATTAGCACAGCTAGCACCGTTACTAAATTTGAGTGGATACAAAAATTAAGTCAAAATAAAATTATCATAGCAGGTAGTACCTGGGAAACCGATCATATTGTTTTAGCAAAAACAACGCTAGCCTTTAAAAAAATAAACTGGATTATTGTACCACACCATGTTGACGCCAATTCCATTGCTGAGTGTAGGATTCATTTCCCTAAGGCCATCACACTTACTGAACTACTCGCTTCTAAACAACATTTTACATTGCCTACTATAATTATTGTAGACCAAATTGGTATTTTAAGAAGTATATATCAATATGCCTATATCTCCTATGTAGGGGGTGGTTTTGGAAAGGATGGCGTGCATAATGTTTTAGAACCCGCTGCTTTTGGCAAACCAGTTATTTGGGGCAGTAACGATAATAAATACAGAGAAGCCATAGGCTTAAGAAATATAGGGGGTGGATTTGCTATTCAAAATGCAGAGGCACTCATTGATCAAATACAATTATTAATTGATGTTGAAAAGGATTATAGCAATACCTGTTCTTTATCGGCTCAATATATCATAGAGCATGCGGGCGCCACTCATAAAACAATTGAATATTTAAAAGAGCAGCAATTTTTAAGGTAAGAATAGCTACTTTTGAAAGAATCTTAAAAGCATTATAATTAGCAGATATGTTTATTGAACAAAATATTACAGGAGAAAGACGCGGCTGGATAGAAGTGGTTTGCGGCAGTATGTTTAGCGGCAAAACAGAAGAATTAATTAGAAGATTAAAAAGAGCAAAAATTGCCAATTTACAAGTAGCCATTTATAAACCTGCTACCGATACTCGTTTTGATGTCAATAAAGTAGTAAGCCACGATGCTAATTATATCGAATCAATTCCTGTAAAAAATGCTAGTGAAATTTTAGCATTATCAAAAACAGCAGATGTTATTGGTATTGATGAAGCTCAGTTTTTTGATGCAGGTATTATTGAAGTCTGTGAAACACTGCTGATGCAAGGCAAAAGAGTTATTGTAGCAGGGCTTGATATGGATTATTTAGGCAAACCCTTTGGACCCATGCCCTCTTTATTAGCTACTGCCGATTTTATTACCAAGCTACATGCTATATGTGTAAAGTGTGGTCACTTAGCCAATATTTCTTATAGAACAAGCGATGAAGAAGGAACTGTTGTGTTGGGAGAAAAAAATAATTACGAACCAAGGTGTCGCATTTGTGCCACTAAATAATATTTGCCCTAGCAAATAAAGTAAAATGAAAATACATTTGAAATCGATTCTTACTTTATTAAAAAAAGATATGTTGCTTGAATTCAGACAGCAGTATACTTTTTTTGGCATCCTATTATACATCGCCTCCACTACTTTTGTAATTTACTTAACCATGGGCCAGCCCGATGATGAAGTATGGAATGGATTATTCTGGATTACCCTTTTATTTATTTGTATTAATACCGTTGCCAGAAGTTTTTTACAAGAAGGCAGAGGTCGTATGCTTTACTTTTATACTATTGCAAGTCCTATACATTTTATCTTTTCTAAATTAATTTACAATAGCTTACTGATGTGCTTTATGAGTGGATTAAGTTTGCTATTATTTACTTTATTATTAGGCAACCCTTTAGAACATAGTTTGCTTTTCTTTGGCTTGAGTTGCTTAGGAGGCATTAGCCTAAGTTTGGTATTTAGCTTCCTTGCAGCCATTGCCTCTAAAGCACAGCAACCCTCTGCTATTATGGCTATCCTGGGGTTCCCTTTAATTATTCCGCAGCTAATGCTTCTAATGAAAATTGCGAATATCGCCTTTGCCGATGTGGTGCAAAATGGACTACCCGAATTAGTAGGTTTATTATGCGGCTTTGATATTATGATTGTAGCGCTCTCCTACATTCTCTTTCCTTTTCTTTGGAAAGAATAGGCCCTAGAATTGCAAATGACGAACTGTTTGTCCGTTATTAATAAGTTGCTTTAAGGATTCTATTCCAAAGGTTAGATGTCTTTCCACAAATTGTGCAGTCACTTTTGAATCGCTGGCTTCTGTTTTCACACCTTCTGGTACCATCGGAGAATCGCTTACTAATAATAAAGCGCCTGTAGGAATTTTGTTGTAAAATCCAACTGTAAAAATAGTAGCTGTTTCCATATCTATGGCGTAAGCTCTAATATCAGTTAAATATTCTTTGAATTTTTCATCGTGCTCCCATACTCTTCTATTCGTTGTATACACAGTGCCTGTCCAATAATCTACACCATTATCGCGAATGGTAGTAGAAATTGCTTTTTGTAAAGCGAAGGCCGGAAGTGCAGGAACTTCTGGTGGAAAATAATCGTTGGATGTACCCTCTCCTCTTATTGCTGCAATAGGTAAAATTAAATCGCCTATTTTATTTCTCTTTTTTAAGCCTCCACATTTACCTAAAAATAAAACCGCTTCAGGTTGAATGGCCGTTAATAAATCCATAATAGTAGCTGCTCCCGGGCTACCCATTCCAAAATTAATAATGGTAATTCCGTCGGCCGTAGCGCACTGCATAGGGCGGTCTTTTCCAATTACTTCTACCTTATGCATTTCTGCAAACATGTTTACATAATTGCTAAAGTTGGTGAGTAGTACAAAACGACCTAATTGGTCTAAGTTAGCGCCCGTATACCTTGGTAACCAATTCTCTACGATTTCTTCTTTTGTTTTCATACTATCAAATTTTAAGGTTTCTACTACTTATCTTTGGGCGAAGTCTTATATAAAAATACGAATTTTAATTTAAATGATAGTTCTACAGTATCCTAGCTACCCTTTTAAAATAAAAGCCCTGCATGGGAAGGATCAAATATTTGACCCCTTTAGAAAAACTTGGGTACTACTTACACCTGAAGAATGGGTAAGACAAAACCTATTACAATACTTAGTTCAAAACTTACATTATCCTTCCAGTTTAATAGCGGTAGAAAAAGAAATTAAATTAGGAGAACTCTCTAAACGCTTTGATATAGTCGTGTATAAAAATGAGCTGCCCTGGATGATTATTGAATGTAAAGAAGCAAAAGTTAGATTGAATGAAAAAACGATGGAGCAAATTTTACAATACCAACAAGTTTTAACAGCGCAGTATTTAATTATTAGCAATGGGCATGAAACAATGGGTGCTAAAATAGAATCGGGGAAACTGCAGGCTTTGCAAAATTTCCCCGAATACTTATAAAATATTTTTTATACTAAAATCTTCCAACTACTAAGGGAAGATACCTAATTCAGCATAAGAAGTGCCTACTTTATTAATGGCACATACATAGGCTGCAGTGCGCATATCTGGAATAGAAGGATTGGCTTTCCAAATATCCATAATCTCTCTAGTAGCATTAATCATGGTTTCTTCTAAACCACTATGTACTAAATCAATTTCATCTGGACCATGTGCAATAATTTCTTTTTCAGACTCTGTTACCTTTTTTCCAGTCAATTCTTCTATTTGATTTAAGATATTAATATTTGCATTTTCTGTAAACCTTTTTTCTAAACGGCCATATCTTACGTGACTTAAGTTTTTCAACCACTCAAAATAGGATACCGTTACCCCACCTGCATTTAAATACATGTCAGGAATAACTAAAACGCCTTTAGCTGCTAATATATCATCAGCCTCCGGTGTTAACGGACCATTCGCCGCTTCTCCAATAATTTTTGCTTTAATGCGAGCTGCATTGTTTTTATCAATCACATTTTCTAAAGCAGCCGGAATTAAAATATCACAAGCTAATTCTAAAGCGTCTCCACTGTTCTTTAAATTAGTAGCCCCTGGGAAATTTAAAATACTACCTGTTTTTTTACGGTGTTGGAATACTTCTTCTTCATTCAAACCTGCTTCATTAAAAATAGCCCCTTCAAATTCTGCAATGGAAACCACTATCGCTCCATTCTCTCTAAAGAATTTTGCAGAGTGATAACCCACATTACCCAAACCTTGTACCACTACTTTTTTATTTTCAATACCCACAGTTAAACCTTGCTTTTTCATTATATCTTCCATCATGCATACTTCTCTTACTCCAAAAAATACACCTAATCCAGTGGCTTCTTTTCTGCCTCTTACACCTCCTAATGAAATAGGCTTTCCTGTTACACAACCCGCTGCATCAATTTCTCCTGGCTTTAAAGATTGATAAGTATCCACGATCCAAGCCATTTCTCTTTCCCCTGTTCCATAATCTGGTGCAGGTACATCAATACCAGGACCTATAAAATTTTTCTTCACTAATTCAGATGTATATCTTCTTGTAATTTTTTCTAGTTCATAAGTGCTTAAATTTCTTGGACTAATTTTGATACCGCCCTTAGCACCCCCAAAAGGTACATTCACAATAGCACATTTATAAGTCATCAAGGCGGCTAATGCCATTACCTCATCCTGATTCACTGCCATACTAAAACGAATACCTCCTTTACAAGGCGACTTATGTTGCGAGTGTTGCACACGATAGGCTTCAATTACTTCAATATGCCCATCATCCATTTTAACGGGGAAACGCATACTGTAAATACTATTGCAAGCTTTAATTTGCTCTAATAAACCTTGCTCCCAGCTTGTAAACTTAGAAGCTTTATCAAAACTTCTTTCAACACTTTGAAAGAAACTATACTCTTTATTTTCAGACATAAAAATGATTTTAATTTTTCGAATTAGTTTTTAGCGTTAATGTTTTGGGTTAGTCTTTAGCGTTATTTTCTAATGCCGCTATTTTCTTATCAACAGTGGCAACATATATAAATAGCCCCACCAGAATAATAGTCACCACAGACATGACTATATAAATTTTACCTTGCTGTACCATGATACTGCTATTCTCGACAACCTTTGCTTGTAATAATTGAAACATATATTTTTATTTATACTTGATTGAAAATTTTTCTTCTTAATTTTTTTAGACTAATGATATTATAAAAGTCCTTCTTTTTTTAATTTTAATAATTGTACTCTAATATGCAATGTACTTATCCATACGCCTAATAAAGTCCACCCAATCACTGCAGGATAAAAAACAGTGCGCATATTGGCAGACATGTCTTTTCCATTTAGCCCTGGATTACCATCACTACCCTGCCCTCCAGGATGTAATGACTCAGTGAGCCTTGGTAAAATCCAAAGTGTAGGAAATAACATAAAGAAAGAAAATATATTATAGACAGCAGAAAGTCTTGCTCTTTTCTCTGTATCTATTAAACTTCCTCTTAAAACAAAATAGGCGAAATATATAAGTAGTGCAATGGCTGCTCCGTTTTGTTTTGGATCGCCCACCCAAGGACTACCCCATTGATAGTTAGCCCAAAAAGCACCAGTAATAATTCCTAAAAATCCATACAATAAGCCAACAGATGCAAATGCCATTGAATAAATATCGTGCACCGGACTCGCATTACGTAAATATTTAATAGCATACACTAGAGATACAAATAATAGTATCATCATTCCAAACCACATGGGCACATGAAAAAAGAAATTACGAATAGACTCTTGCAAACGGTCGTCAAGCTTGGGCACTTTTACTAAAAAACCATAAGTACAGGTATACACTAAAAGAATAATAGATAGGATTTTCCACCAGCGCGCTCTCAACATAGTTTAATTTATTTTATATCAATAAATCCAAAAACTAACAATTGTTTGCAAATTTACGACTTTGCATTCAAATGCCCAATTTTTGGTATGAATCTTAGGTTAACAAAATTACTGCTTATGTTGTACATTTGCCTCCATAATTTTCATGCCGTAACATGAAGCGAACTGCCCCGTAAGGCTGTAGTAAACTTAATGTGGCTATCACCCAAAAATAGACACAA
>Ga0214168_1000827_pt1 | contig 12463 bp, 10 predicted proteins | sample LakMenepilimnion_FD_153002 | JGI IMG/M metagenome (GOLD analysis project Ga0214168, IMG submission 153002) | Freshwater microbial communities from Lake Mendota, WI - Practice 29OCT2010 epilimnion v4 | ecosystem: Environmental > Aquatic > Freshwater > Lake > Epilimnion/Euphotic zone | place: Lake...
TGATTGACAAGGCGGCCGATAAAGCTGGCACGGATGTGCATCAGATGGTGGTGAAAAAATTTCCGGAGACGACGCATGCCCGCACGGTTGAATTTCGCCTCTTGTCCGAGTCTGAGCTCAGCGGACTTTACAACAGCGTGCGCGGGGCATGGGAATCCGGCCGCGGCCGCAAATTTGCCGTAAAGTGAATTGCTGCTCGCGGCTTGAATCGACAAAGCCACGGCCTATGGTCATTTCATCACACCCAGCGAATCATGAGTTCATTTGAATCCAAAGTCAGGGAAGCCCTCAGCCAGCCGCTCAATCAGGGTGAGATGGGCGATGCGGATGCCGTCGGCACAGTGGGCTCGCCGGAATGCGGCGACATGCTGCGGATGTGGCTCAAGTTCACCGAAAAGGATGGCCGCAAGGTGATCGACCGCGCGTCGTTCCAAGCCTTCGGTTGTCAGACAGCGATCGCGGTTGCCTCGATGGCCACCGAATTGCTGCGCGGCAAGACGGCCGATGAAGCAAGGCATCTCACCGCGCAGGATCTCGCCGGCGACCTTGGCGCGCTACCGCCGATGAAGATCCATTGCGGCCAGTTGGTTGAAGGTGCCTTGCGCAATGCGCTGGATCAATCAACGCCGGCAGTCAGTAACCCTGCGCCAAGCAAGGCTTCCACACTCAGCGAAGACATGCATCGCAAGCTCGGCGGAAAAATCCGTATCGTGCCGCTCGATTGATTTCACCCACCATTTATTTTCGTGCTCGAACTCAAGGATGTCACTTATGCGATTCGCCGCAACGGCGAGGAAATGCCTTTGGTCGATCGCGTGTCGCTCCGCATTCCCAAGGGTCACTTCATGGCGATTGTCGGGCCTTCGGGATGCGGCAAAACCAGCCTGCTCAAGACCATCGCGGGCCTGAATCCCGAGAGCTCTGGCGACCTTTTCTGGGAAGGAAGAAACCTTTCGAAAGACCGCGATTTCACACCGACTGAGATCGGCTATGTGCCGCAATTTTCCATCGCCTATGACACTTTGACTGTTGACGAATCGATCGAAGCCGCGACGCGCTTGCGGGTGGGCAACGCGGATGCCGAAGCGATCGGCGCGCGCATCGACAAAGCGCTCGAAGAAACCGGCCTTGGCGAAATCGGCGATCGCCGCGTCAAGGTGCTTTCCGGTGGTCAGATGCGTCGACTCGGCCTGGCGATGGAGTTGGTGTCGGACCCAAAAATCTTGCTTTGCGACGAAGTCACCTCCGGGCTCGACCCATCTTCCGAGCGTGAGATCGTCCACCTGTTGCGCGACCTCTCGCGCAAGGATGGCCGCATTGTGCTTTCAGTCACGCACTCGCTCGCCCACCTCGAGTTGTATGATTCGATCCTCGTTCTTCACGAAGGCCGGGTCGCATATCATGGCCCGCCCGATCAGTTGACGCATTATTTCTCCGCTGCCAGTGCTGAGGAGGTTTACCCGCGCCTTGCCGCACAAGCATCCGATCGTTGGCAGCAATCGTGGGAGAAGCACCGTGAGTCGTATCAGCTCATGTTGGAACGCAAGCAAGCCAAGGAGCGCCGCCCCCCCACACATGATGCCCCAATCGAGCCACTGCCCTTGCCGGGATTCGCCAAGCAGCTTTTCACACTGCTGTCGCGTCGCTGGCGCATTTTTTTCCGCGACCGCGGACAGGTACTTTTGCAGTTGGCGATCCTTGTCGTGTTTCCGATCCTCGTCACCATCTTCAGCGACAAGGCCTCGGGCAATATCCGCCGCTTTTCCGACATGCGGCCGGGCGATGTTTTCACCGAAATCCAAGAACAGCAAAGCGTGCGGGCGGATCAGGCAAAAGTGGGATCCGCTGTCTCGGGCATCATCATGTTCCAAGTGGTGCTGCTCGCATTGATGGGATCCAACAACGCGGCGCGCGAAATTGCCGGCGAACGGCAAATTTACGAAAAGGAAAAATTCGGCGGACTGCGACCATCGGCTTACCTCGCATCGAAGGTTTTGTTTCTCGCATGCCTCGTCATCGCGCAGTCGTTGTGGATGGCGATGTTTGTGAATTTCTTCGGTCCCTTTCGCGGCGACTTCGTCCAGCACGCAGGCTTCCTGCTTTTGATCAATGCGTCGATGACCTCCATTTGTCTGGCCATTTCATCGCTCATGCGCACGGCCGAGCAGGCGTCGCTGATGTCGATATACCTAGTCGGCTTCCAACTGCCGCTCTCCGGCGCGGTGCTTGCCCTGCCGGAAAAAATTGAGGCCTTCACCCGCCCCTTCATTTCAGCCTACTGGGCATGGTCGGGCTCGGTCGAGGCCCTGCAAGGCCAGGTTCATGGCGCGGTAAGGTCGGTCATCGACACCGGCCTTTCACCGGGCGATGCCTGCCTCGCGGCCTTGCTATCGCACATCGCCGTGGCGCTCGCGCTTGCATGGTATGGCAGCTCGAAGCCGCAGTGGAACTGAACACCCGATTTTTACCGCTCGATTTCGGCAGGGTCCGGCATTAAACATTCATCCACCAAATTCCATTATGGCACGACGCGCAAGTTCCAGCCTCCATCCCGGCATATTGATCGGACTCATCGCGGCGATGGCGGCCGCCATTTTTGCCGGCAGGTCCCTCACCGGAAAAAAACCCGCCGCATTTGAAAATGTCGACAAGCTCGATGTGGGGGAGCTGTTGGAAAATGGCAACAGCCTGCGTGGAAATGATTATGTGATCCATGGCGAGATCGATGAGAAATTGCAATGGACCAGTGATCGCGGGCAGGTCGTCAGCGTGCGCGTCGACGCTCCTGGCGGACCGGAATTTGTTTGCGTCCGCATTCCGGCAGACTTGGTCAAACTCAATCTCGAGACCCGACAGAAGTATTCCTTCAAGGTGAACTTTCAAGATGGCGGCATCGCCGTCGCTACGGGTGTAAACCGACTTTGAATCATCAAACCCGCGCCATGAAACCATACCTCACCATCACCTTCGCCTTGGCCGGGCTTGCCAATGCCCAAGTCTACACACAGCCGCCCGCGAGCAAACCCGCGGAGCCGCAGGCACCCTTCAACGACACCGCAAGCAAGCCCGCAGCGGCTGACACAAAAAATCCGCTGGGCCAGGAAATCCCGCTGCTCGACCCAGCGGCCGAGACAATCACCGTCGGTGGTGTGGCCATTCCACTTGGCGACAACCGCCTGCTGCGCGCGCGCTTCGACAAGTTTCTCAGCCAGCCACCGGAGAGCGATGAGGACGCCGTGCGCTATCGCAGAACGATTGCCGAAATTCTCAACACGATCTCGCCGCTGCGCGATCAAAAGCCCGACCTCTACGCGGCCTTCAAACTCCTGCCCACCGCTTCGTCCTATCCGGGCGATGCCAACCTCTGCGGCTCGCTTGCCGAGTCGATCTACATGGCGATGCTCGCCAAACAGGATGTCAACGGACTCAAAAAACTCAACGAGACCATCGAAGATGAAAAACAGTCGATCATTTCGAGCGGCGATTGGATGGCGCGCCACGACAAGGCAAGCGAACTTGAAAAGTCAGCGCCCGTCGGCAGCGGCAAAGGTGGCAAAGCGGCACCCGAGAAGAAAACTTCCGCTAGCGAAGGGGCGGGCACCAGTTCCCTCAGGTACACCGAAACGCTGCGGCGCATCGCCGAGATCGAAGCGCTGAAAAAAGCCAACATCGCACGCACCGAGGCACAAACGCTGCGCACCAAAGCGCAATACCAGGTAAGCATGATCCAATGGTTTGTGCAACGCCGCTACGAGCACGTGCTGATGGCCGCGCGTTTCTACAACCAAATCTGGAAGGACGGCGACTCAACCTTGCGCATCGATAAGAACTCGGATGTCTCAAAACTGTTTTCCCAGTCGGCCGGTGTGAGCCCGACGGTGTCGTCGCTCGATTCGCTTTCCAACGAGGCAATTCGCGAGGCGGAAAAATATGTCGAGGCGTTTGATCTGATGCTTTCACGCAACGAATTGCACTCCGCCTCACAGCGGCTCATGGAGGCCTTTGCGCTGGGCGAATACCTTGCGCCCGTCGCCACGCTGCCGCTGGAAAAGAAAAACCGCGTGGCAAAATACTTCCGCGATCTTTACGAGCTTTACGGCACGCTGCAGGCGCGGGATTACACCAAGGCTCGCGAGCTCAGCGGCAAGCTCAAGTCCGCAGCGAGCGACTTCCCATCATCAAAAGTCGATAGCGTCATCGCCGCCTCTTCGCTCGCATCGGATCTCGCGATCGAGGATGCCAAAGCGCAATTGCTTGCTCGCGACAGCGACAAAGCGGCAGAAAAAATTCGCGAGGCCGCCGAAGTTTGGCCGACCAATCCCAAGCTCGATGAGTTCCGCCAGCTCGTGAACAACAGCAGTGTCGTCGTCACCGCCCGCAATGATTTCGACCGTCTTCTTGCCGAAAAAAACTTTCGCGAAATCGCCCGCCGCCAGTACGAAATCGCACCCGCGATTCGAGGCGACGCGTCGCGCGAAGACGCCTTTCGCCAGATTGTCGAAAACTTGACGAAGATCGAAACCGCGCTCGGCAAGGCCGCGGAGTTTGGCCGCGTGGGCCAAAATTGCGCCGCGTGGGAACAGCTCGCCGAACTTCGCGAGCAGTTTCCCGACGATCCGAAGCTCGGCCGCGAACTTGAATTGCTCGCGCCCAAGGTCGCCGATTTCACCCGAGCCCTAGACCGCGCGCGGCAATTCGAAAACCGCACGCCAAAGCAAACTGGATCCGCGCTTTCATGGTACCTCAAGGCCCGCAACATCCACCCGCAAAGCAAATTCGCCGAACAAGGCGTGAAGACACTCGTCGCGGAAATCCTGCCGGCCGACTCGGGCAGGCCGTGATGCGGAAGGCACTGTTACAAGCATCCGTGATTGCCATGGCGCGTGCGGAGTGACATTGAAATGGCGCCTCACGCACTTTCATGAAACCGACTCTCCTCGTCCTCGCCGCCGGAATGGGCAGCCGCTACGGTGGCCTCAAGCAAATGGACCCCATGGGCCCGCATGGTGAAACCGTGCTGGATTACTCGGTCTTTGATGCCATCCGCTCGGGCTTCGGCCGCGTGATCTTCATCATCCGCGAGGATTTCGAGGCGGCCTTCAAACAAAGTGTGGGCGCAACATTCGCTGATCGCATCCAGGTCGACTATGTCTTTCAAAAACTGAGCGATTTGCCTGAAGGATTTTCGGTCCCCGAAGGTCGTGAAAAACCATGGGGCACCGCCCATGCCGTACGCGCTGCACGCAATGCGGTGAAAGAGCCGTTTGCGGTGATCAATGCCGATGACTTCTACGGCCGCGATGCCTATGCCCGCGCGGCGGAATTTCTCATCAAGGAAGCCAACAATCCGGATGCGATGGCGATGGTGGGTTATCCACTGGAAAACACCCTTTCGGATTATGGAACGGTCAATCGCGGCATTTGCAAACTCGATGCAAGCGGCGCGCTTGCCGAGGTCGAAGAGTATGTGAACATCGGCCGCGAGGAAGACGGCCATGTCCGCGGCGTCGGGCTCAACGGCGAACGCCGAATCATCCCCACAGGCTCGCCCGTCTCGATGAATTTTTGGGCATTCAACCCGGTCTTTTTCGCGCAACTCGAAGAGGCCTTCGTGAATTTTATGACCGAGTCCGGCACTCAGCCAAAATCCGAGTGCTACATTCCCACGGTCGTCGATCAATTGATCCGGGATGGCAAGGCTCGCTGCGCCGTGCTGCAAACCACCGGCTCGTGGTTTGGCGTGACTTATCCCGACGATAAGGCCTTTGTGGTCGAGTCGATTCGCAAGGCGATCTCCGCCGGCGAATACCCGGAAAAACTTTCCTAAGCGCCGCGGCATCATTTCGCTTCAACTTTCACCATCATGAAAATTCTCATCACTGGTGGCTCCGGTTTCATCGGTTCCCACATCGTCGAACACTACCAAGGCAAGGCCACGGAAATCCGCGTGCTCGACAACCTGCGCACCGGATATCGCAAGAACCTCGATGGGCTTGATTGCATTTTCATCGAAGGCTCGATCACCGATCGCGAGTTGGTGCGCAAGGCGGTCGAAGGAGTGGATCTGATTTTCCACTTGGCCGCATTGGTCAGCGTGCCGGAGTCGATGTCGAAGCCGTCCGAGTGCGTCGATATCAATGTCCGTGGTTTGCTCAATGTGCTCGAAGAGGCGTCCGCCGCCAAGGTGCGCAAGTTGGTCTTTGCCTCGTCAGCCGCGATCTACGGCGACAACCCGACCGTGCCAAAGATCGAGTCGATGCTGCCCGAGCCGAAGAGCCCCTACGCGATCACCAAGCTCGATGGCGAATACTACCTCGACATGTTCCGCCGCGAAGGGCGGCTCGAGACGGCGGCGATTCGCTTCTTCAATGTCTTTGGCCCGCGTCAGGATCCGAAAGGCGCTTACGCCGCGGCCGTGCCAATCTTTATTGAAAAAGCCGTCAAGGGCGAGGACATCACGGTCTACGGCGACGGCGAACAAACGCGCGATTTCATCTATGTGAAGGACATCGTCGGTGCGCTCACCTTTGCCGCCGAAACTGCCGGCGTCACGGGCGTCTTCAATGCCGGCTACGGTGGCCAAATCACGATCAACAAACTCGCGGGCGAAATCCTCGCCAAGGCCGGCACCAGCACACGCGTGATCCATGCCGCAGAACGCGCCGGCGATGTGAAGCATTCACGCGCCAGCGCCGACAAGCTGCTCGCTGCAGGATGGAAGCCACGCTTTACCCTTGAGGAAGGCCTCGCCGCGACATTTGCGTTTTTCTCCAAGTGGTAGGGCGATGCGGCCTCGCGGCGCCGACTCATTCAGAAAAGATATTTTACCGCGAAGGCGCCAAGGTCGCCAAGGGACGCGGAGAGGGAAGGGTTATTAGTTATTTGTGATTGGTTATTGGGAAGAATGAAGAAGCCACCTCTTCTCATTTCAGTTTCTGCCCATCTGCCTTTCAATAACGCCACCCATACGGACATCGTCGCCGAAGCGCTCGAAGCTGGTTTCATCAAGCCGCAATGAATGCGGCAAGCCCTTGCCCGCCAAGGCCGGCACCGGTCCGCCACACAGAATCGGCGCGGTGTAGACGACGACTTCATCGATCAGGCCCGCTTCAAAAAGCGCCGCAGAAAAATTCCCACCCGCCTCAACCATCGCGCAAAGAATTCCCCGCTCGCGCACCAACTCGCGCAGCACGGATTCCAGATCGGTGCCCGACCTCAGCAAGGTCCGCTCGCGCCATTCATCCGTGAACAAGGGCGCGTCTTGTGGCAATGATGCCGGCTTTTCGGTGAACACCACGCGCCACGGCTGCGTGCGACCTTCGAGAAATTCCGGCACACGAATCGTCAGCGCCGGATGATCGCGCCGCACGGTTTCGCCACTGGTGAGAATCGCATCCACTTGCGAGCGAAGCTTTTGCACATCATGGCGCGCGGCTTGGCCGGTGAGCCACTGACCCTCGCCCGGCGGTCTCGTGAGTCTTCCGTCGAGGCTCATCGCGGATTTCCAAATGACCCATGGCAAACCGGTTTTGATGACTTTTTCGAAAGGCCGCAGGATGCGTCGCGCTTCGTCTTTGCAAACGCCCGCGAGCACATCGATGCCGGCAGCGGCGAGCACCTCATCGGCGCGCCCGGCATGCGCGGGGTTCGGATCGGTGCATGCGTACACCACGCGCGCGACACCCGCCTCGATCAAGCCGCTCGTGCATGCCGGCGTGCGACCCTGCGTCGAACATGGCTCGAGTGTGACATAGGCCGTCGCGCCGCTTGTCGCATCGGGTCCATGATTTCGCACGGCATCGGCGATCGCCTCGCGTTCGGCATGCGGCATGCCCGCGCGTTGATGCCACCCGCGACCGATGAGATTGCCCTCTTTCACCAGCACCGCACCGACCGGCGGATTCGGCGCCGTCCTGCCAATCCCCTTGCGCGCTTCATCAAGCGCAAGCCCTATCCAATGCGCGTCGTTCATGAATTGGATTGTTCCTTCGCTATGTCGACCATCCGCACCTCGATCGGCGTATCCGTGCTCAGGTGCATTTCGCGTTGGGGGAATGGAACGCCGATGCCGGCTTCGGTGAAATGCTTTTCGATCATAAGTCGCAGGTCGCTGGCGATGATTGCCGAATTCGCGCCTGCGCTCATATCGATCCAGTAGTAGACGCTGAAGATCAGCGCGTTGTCACCAAAGTCCTCGAACACCGCGTAAGGCGCGGGTTCTTTGCAGATGAGCCCATGCCTTGCGGCGGCCTGCGTGAGGATCTCCATCACCTTTTGCGGCGATGTGCCGTATGCCACGCCGACCTTGATGCTGCGGCGCACGCGCGAGCTAGTGAGCGTCCAGTTCGTCACGCGGTTTTCCAGAAACAACGAATTGGGAATCACCGTTTCGACCTCATCGGCACTGCGGATCACCGATGAGCGCGTGTTGATCTCCGTCACGGTTCCAACGATGCCATCGACATCGAGAATGTCGCCGACGCGTACCTTACGTTCGGCCAGCACAATGATGCCACTGATGAAATTTTTGATCAGCGTCTGCGTGCCGAAACCAAAGCCGATTGCGAGCGCGCCGCCGAAGAATGCAAAAACCGTGAGCGGAATTTTGAGAATCGACAGCGTCGAAATTGCCAGCATCAGGCCGACAAAAATCATCGCCCAGTTGCGCAGCGTGCGCGCCTGCGCCTCGGCGATGTGACCTCGAGCGACGATGCCTTTTTGGATCCGCTTGGCGATGAGCGAGGCGACCCAGTAGCCGATCAGGAAAAACAGCAGCGCGCGTAGCAACATGCCAAGCGTCACCGGGATGCGGCCCTTGATCGTTTGTCCGTCGACCTCGATTTTTTCCTCGAAGCTCATCACTTCGAGTGACCAGAGGCGTGAGACGGCGGACGGCGCATCGCTGGCGAGGCGGCCGAGTTGTGCCATCAGCGTTTCTTCCTGTGGCGCGGGCGCGTGGTCGGCGATCCAGCGGCGGATCAGTTTTCTTTGTGCCGTGGCCGCTTGGTCGATGCGTTGCAGCATCGTGAGTTGTTCGCTGTGGCTTGCGCGTTGTTCGTTGAGCAGGTCGAAACGAGGGTCGTTGGATGTGATGGATGCAGCGCGTGCTTCGAGCTTGCTGAGGTCGGCTGTGCGGGTGGAGATTTCGCTGTCGAGCACCTTGCTCCAGGCCTTGAGCTCGTCGCTGGTGGCGGCGAGGGCCGCGCGAAGTTTTTCGCGTTCGCTTTCGTTCTTGGCCTTCAGGATCGCGAGGCGATTCTGGTAAGCTTTGAAATTCATGTTCTCGAGCCGCACGAGGCTTTCGAGATTTTCGATCAGCGATTGCAGTCCCTCGACGCGGCCGACCGTCACTTCGAGACGGTACTTTGCCATCTCCAGGCCTTCGGGCGCTTTTGATTTTTCGGATTCAGGGGACGTGCCCGCCAGCAATTCATCGAGCGCCGCCTGTGCTTGACGCCGCGCGACAAAGGCTGGCTTGAGCCGTTTTTCCACCGTTTCGATATCCTTGTGGATCGCTTTTTTGCGCTCGTCGGAAATGCGGGCGATTTTTTCGAGGTCGGCTTCGTCAAATGACGCGTTGTTTTCGGCGAGCGTCACCTTGCGTTCGATGAGCGCGAGATCAATTTTTGCCGCGGCATTCCACTCCCGGAGGTTTTCGGTGGCGCTCTTGATCAGTGCCGCGCGACAGGCAAAAAGCCGTGAGTGAATCCGCGCTGCTTCGAGCTTCCACTTGGCAGTACCATCGGCGGTCGCATCGCCATCGCGCACGGCAAGGATCGCGTTGCTCACCGCATCCTCGGCGGATTTCATTTCGACGACTGCGCCCGCCAGCAGGCCATCGTAGTTGAGCAAGGATGACTCATGCGAAGAAAGCTTTGCGCGGATCGCATCGCGTTCGTTGAGCAACTCGTCGACCATCAGGATCGAGTAAGGCGGTTTATCGGCAAAGCCGGTCCATGCGGCGTTGGCGTTCTTGGCTGCCTCGAGAGCTTTTTTTGCCTCGGCAAAAGAATCGATATTTTTGAGAAGCCGCGGAATCGTGAGAATGATTTGTTCCAAGTCCTGGCGGCGGTCATCGACCTCTGCCTGCGAGATACTGGGCGGCAAGGCATTCGATGCGCCTTCGGCATCGATCCTCGCAAGGTCCTCGCGCGAATCCTTGAGCCATTGGTCGAACCTGGCGCGCACTTCCTCGGGCTTTTCGGTCGCCGTTTTCTGCCCGCCGGTCAGCGCATCCTTTACCTGCGCGACCTGTGCCATGGACGATGTCACGCCGCTATAAATGATGGCAAATGCCACGACTGCAGATTTGATGCCCGATGTGATGGATCTCGGTTTCATGATGATTTGATCAGGCTTCGCCGCGTTCATCGCGTTCGAGCTGAATGCGGTCTGCGAGGTTGCGTGCCTTGACGCGGCTGTTGCGTTTGGCCCAGCGCTCGACCGCCATCTGGCGTTTCTCGGCGCGTTTTTTGAGGGCCGCGATTTCATTTTCGAGGTTGAGGAAATTTGCATGGCGCGCGGCATCGAGCGTGCCGGCCTCCACGGCAGCGCGGATCGCACATCCGGCGTCGCTGCGATGGCCGCAGTCGGCAAAGCGGCAATCGGACGCAATCGCGCTCACATCCGAGAAACTTTCGCGCAGCGTCCCTTCATCCGTCCACATCTGGATTTCGCGCATGCCTGGGTTGTCGATGAGCATGCCGCCGCCGGGCAGCGGCACCAACTCGCGCGAGGTGGTGGTATGGCGGCCTTTGCCGGTGGCTTCATTGACCTCACCCGTCCATTGCCACTCGTCGCCGTAGAGTTGATTCACCAGCGTCGACTTGCCGACGCCGCTTGAACCTACGATGCACATCGTAGTTCCTTTTTTGAGATACTGCTTCAGCACCTTGAGCCCCTCGCCCTTGAGCGCGCTGGTGACATGCACATCGGCGGCGGGGCAAAGCTCGGCGATGCGATCCGCTGCCTCGCGGTTAGTTTTTTTGTCGCAAAGGTCGGCCTTGTTCACCAACACCAGCGGCTTGGCCCCGCTGCGTCCGATCAATGCAAAGTAGCGTTCCATGCGGCGCAGGTTGAAGTCCGCTCCCGCATCGGTGACGACCGCCACGACATCGACATTCGCACCGATCACCTGCGCCTGCGAGCTGTTGCCCGGCATCTTGCGTGAAAAGCATGTCTGGCGCGGCAGCCGCTCGCGGATCACATGATCGCGGTTTTCATGGCCCAGCTCCAGCGCCACCCAGTCGCCCACCGCCGGCAGCTCGGCATCATTGGCCGCTTCGTGCCAAACCCGCCCGCATAGCACGACATCGATTTCCTCGCCCCCTTCAAGGAAGGCGCCGAAATTGATCGGCGACTCACGAATCAGGCGCGCCGGGACCCAGCCTTTGATGCGTAGCGGTGCAAAGGCTTCTTCGAAAAACGGATTCCATCCCAGCTCGCGGAGGGTCATGCGCCATCAATTTGCATCACAAGCCCCGCGCTGTCGATGCCTCATCAGCACGGGATCCCTGCAACAAGTTGCCCGAAGCGGCCGACCTCATCGCGGCAGGCTGCGGTCAGTGTGCGACTCACGCCATTTCGGCTTCACGTCGCCCGAATTTTACCTAGAGTCGGATCATGGATGCCGGCATTCGCGAGCGACTCGACGAATTCATCCGTCGCAAGGGTCTGCGGCGGACGACCCAGCGCGACGCGGTGATCAGCTCGGCTTTTTCCAAGGATGAGCATTTCACTGCTGAGGAACTCTACGAGCGGGTTCGCAAAAAACATCCGGATGTTTCGCGCGCGACGGTTTACCGCACGCTGCTTCTGCTCGTCGAGGCCGACCTCTTGCGTGCCATCGACCTTGGCGAAAACCAAACAACTTACGATCCGAATTTTCACGACAAGCCCTCGCACAATCACCTGCTTTGCATCGACTGCGGACGCGTTGTGGAATTCGAGGACGCGCACATTGATTTGCTCAACGACTGCGTCACCCGCCGACTCGGCTTCAAGCCGCTGCGCCAAACGCTGAAGATCGAAGGCTCTTGCGAGCAGCTTCGCCGCACCGGCCGCTGCCCGAACCTCATCGCCACAAGACTCAGCGGCAAACGCCTGCGAAAGAAGCGATGAGGCGGGTGGTAGGGCGACGCGGCCTCGCGGCGCCGAAACTTTCAGAAAGATTTATCGCCAAGGCCGCCAAGCGACGCAGAGGAAGATGTGATTTGTGAAGGGTTATTGAGGGGTGACGAAAAAGCGGCATCTCGATTTTCTTCCACTTTAATGTTCGATGTTCAAAGTTAGATGTTCAATGTTCATCTCCCCCTCCCAATAACCTCTAACCCATAACCCATAACTCTTCCCCCCTTTCCATGCTTGATTCCGTCTCACATCTGGCGCGATGCTTCATCTGATGCAAGTGATGGCCTTGACGGGAGGAATCGCCTCCGGGAAATCGACCGTGTGCCGGCTGCTG
>Ga0214168_1000830_pt1 | contig 12458 bp, 14 predicted proteins | sample LakMenepilimnion_FD_153002 | JGI IMG/M metagenome (GOLD analysis project Ga0214168, IMG submission 153002) | Freshwater microbial communities from Lake Mendota, WI - Practice 29OCT2010 epilimnion v4 | ecosystem: Environmental > Aquatic > Freshwater > Lake > Epilimnion/Euphotic zone | place: Lake...
CCTCTTCGCCCACGGTAAGTGCCAAGGTGGAGATACCAACCGGCCCGCCATTGAAGCGCTCCACGATCGCACGCAAAATTGACCGGTCCAATCGATCAAGTCCAAGTTGATCAACTTCATAAAGTTCTAGCGCTGCCTCTACTTGTGCGACCGAGATCGATTTATTTTTACCAGCATCACTATGAACTTGCGCGTAATCACGCACACGTCGCAATAAGCGATTAGCAATTCGCGGAGTACCTCTTGATCTGCCTGCAATTTCATTTATTGAATCAGCAGAGATTTCTAATTGCAATAACTTCGCACTTCTAACAAGTACCCGAGTTAACTCTGTTGCATCATAAAAATCTAACAACGCAGTAAAACCAAATCTGTCACGCAATGGACTTGGCAATAATCCGGCACGAGTGGTTGCACCGATCAACGTAAATTTAGGTATTGCCAGTGGAATTGATGCAGCGCCGGCACCTTTACCAACAATTATGTCTACGCGAAAATCTTCCATAGCGAGATAGAGCATCTCTTCTGCTGGTCTTGACATCCGATGTATTTCATCAACAAAAAGAATTTCGCCTTCAGTTAATGTTGAAAGTATCGCTGCCAGGTCCCCAGCTCGTTGCAAAGTGGGACCGCTTGTAATTCGCAAAGGTGCATTCATCTCGGTTGCAACAATGTAAGCGAGAGTTGTTTTACCTAATCCTGGTGGTCCTGAAAGCAAAATATGATCAGCAGCGCTACCTCTTTGCTTTGAGGCTTCCAAAACCAAACTCAATTGTTCACAAACTCTTTTTTGACCGATGAATTCACCCAGAGATTTAGGTCTTAAAGCACCGTCAATACCTTCATCTAACGAATGAAGTGCACCTGAAGTTAAAGGTTGATCCTCATCCACGTGGCCCACCTCGACTTTGTGGTGATTGTAAATTCAATAACGCAACTCTGAGTTTTTCCTCGAGCGGTTGATCAAGTGCAGTTACTGACACTGATGCAATCGCTTGATCGATTTCGCGACCGGTGAATCCCAACCCAGACAGAGCAGCACTGATAGAGCTTTGCCACGCAGTATCTCCTGTAATACTTCTTTGATTCACTCCAGAAACTTTATCCTTTAACTCCAGAATAATTCTCGCTGCGCCTTTTTTGCCTAAACCAGAAACTTTTTCAAGTGCCGCTGCGCTTTCACTTCCAATTGCATTTCTTAAATCGCTGACTGTCAACGTATTCAAAATTGATTGCGCAACCCGTGGTCCGATTCCAGTAACTGTTTGTAAAAGCACAAAAAAATCTCTTTCCTGGGTATCTTCAAAACCAAAAAGCGTTAATGAGTCCTCGCGAACCATTAATGAAGTATGCAAAGTTGCTTTAGAACCGATGCTTAAGGTTTGCAATGTTCTTTCAACAACCAAAGTTGAGATTCCAACTCCCCCAACATCGATAATTACCGCGTTATCGACAATCGCTAAAACCTCTCCTCTAATACTTGCAATCATCGCAACCTGGCACTTTCAATGCGAGCTTTCATCGGTGCTCGAATAATGTGACAGATCGCTAGAGCTAATGCGTCCGCTGAATCTGCAGGTTTTGGAATCTCTTCCAGTTTCAATAACCGTTTTACCATTTCACCAACTTGGGGTTTTCCAGCGACGCCAGAACCAGTAACTGCAGCCTTAACTTCAGTTGGCGTATGTAGTGCAACTGGAATGTTGCGTTGCGCCGCGAGCAACAAGGCGATTCCGGCGGCTTGCGCAGTCTCCATCGCACTGGCTCTGTTTGCTTGCGCAAATACTCGCTCTACCGCGATTGAATCTGGTTTGATTTTCTCAATCCATTCAATCAACCCATTTGATATTTCAAGCAAACGTAATTCAACCGGCAACTCTGCTGAGGATCGAATCACTCCTACATCAACCAACTTTAAAACCTGGCCCGGGGCGCCGGAAACCGCGCCAACACCGCACCTAGTTAAACCAGGGTCAATTCCAAGAACCAGCATGAAGTTAAGCCTAATTGAGTTGCGTTGATCGGGTCGGCTGCCTCGCCGAAAAGCTTGCTTTAAAGAGTAGCCATGACCTCATCAGATACGTCGAAGTTGGCGAAAACGTTCTGCACATCATCGCAATCTTCAATCGCTTCGATTAATGCAAATACTTTGTTAGCTCCATCGGCATCTAATTCAACGCTCATCGTTGGTAAGAACGGAGTATCGGCAGATTCATAATCAATCTTCGCGCCTTGCAATGCTTGCCGGACTTTTACTACTGCAGAAGCATCACTAATAATTTCAAAAGTCTCACCAAGATCGTTAATCTCTTCTGCGCCAGCGTCAAGAACCACTGCTAATAAATCATCTTCGGAAATAGCACCAGCATTTTTTGAAACGATAACTACTCCACGGCGACCAAATAAATAGGAAACAGAACCTGGATCAGCCATTGATCCACCATTGCGAGTAACCGCTAAGCGAACCTCACCAGCTGCACGGTTTCGATTATCAGAAAGACATTCAATTAATAGAGCTACCCCGTTAGGGCCGTAACCCTCATACATAATTGTTTCCCAATTTGCTCCACCTGATTCAAGACCACCACCACGTTTGATTGCGCGATCGATATTGTCAGATGGGACTGAATTCTTTTTTGCTTTTGTGATTGCATCAAACAAGGTTGGGTTTCCGGCTACATCTATGCCACCGGTGCGTGCCGCAACTTCAATGCCTTTAATCAACTTTGCAAAAGTTTTTGCTCTACGACCGTCGATGATCGCTTTCTTATGCTTGGTAGTCGCCCATTTGGAATGACCCGACATTTCTCAACTCCTTGTTTAGTCTGTTACGAACTCTAGTTAATTCAACAGATTTTATCAATAAAATAACGATGAACACGTAGATCACCAGTTAGTTCTGGGTGAAATGAAGAAACAAGTACATTTTTTCCCCTGGCTAAAACTGAATGCATTAATCCATCAGAACTTTTGATCTCTGCAAGTGATTTAACATCTGCGCCGATCTGCTCAATCCACGGTGCACGAATAAATACCGCGTTAAATGGTTTGGTATCGATTTCTGGAATTAGCAACTCTTGTTCAAATGAATCTACCTGACGGCCAAAAGCATTTCTTTTAACTGTTATATCAATTATTTCAAGAGTTTCTTGGTCCGAAGTTCCGTCGATAATTTTGTTTGCAAGTAAAATCATTCCAGCACAACTTCCATAAACTGGTAAGCCATCTCTTAATGCTTTTTGCAATGGTTCGAAGAGTTCGAATATTCTTAACAATTTTGCAATTGTTGTTGATTCCCCGCCTGGAATGATTAAGCCATTTAGATTTTTAAGATCACTTGGGCGTTTTACTTCAGTGGCAATAGCCCCGCAATTTTCAATTGCAGAAAAATGCTCACGAACATCACCTTGTAAAGCTAATACGCCAATTTTCTTCAATTGATCTCAATCCATTAAGAAATTAGAGATTACCAACCACGTTCAGCAAGACGGTGTGGTGCTGGAATATCTGCAACGTTGATTCCTACCATTGCTTCACCTAAACCACGAGATGCATCTGCCAAAACTTTTGGATCATTGAAAAAAGTAGTTGCTTTAACGCAAGCTGCTGCTCTTTGTGCTGGGTTACCGGATTTGAAAATACCAGAGCCGATAAATACACCGTCAGCACCTAATTGCATCATCATCGATGCATCTGCAGGAGTCGCGATTCCGCCAGCAGTAAATAGAACCACTGGAAGTTTTCCGGTTTCTGCAACCTCTTTTACTAATGCATATGGAGCTTGCAATTCTTTAGCGGCTACATACAACTCTTCTGGACGTAGTGAAGTCAAGCGGCGAATTTCTCCGGTGATGGTGCGAATATGTGTTGTCGCATTTGAAACATCACCTGTACCCGCTTCACCTTTAGATCTGATCATCGCGGCACCTTCATTGATGCGGCGCAAAGCCTCTCCTAGATTTGTTGCACCGCAAACAAAAGGAACAGTGAAGTTCCATTTGTCGATGTGATGTTCGTAATCTGCCGGAGTTAAAACTTCTGATTCATCAATGTAATCAACGCCGAGTGATTCCAAAATTTGGGCTTCAGCAAAATGACCAATACGTGCTTTGGCCATAACCGGAATTGAAACGCTGGCTTTAATTTTTTCAATCATGTCAGGATCTGACATACGTGCAACCCCACCTTGCGCGCGGATATCAGCAGGGACTCGCTCTAGGGCCATGACTGCAACTGCACCAGCATCTTCGGCAATGCGTGCTTGATCGGCGGTAACCACATCCATGATTACGCCGCCTTTAAGCATTTCGGCCATGCCTCTTTTAACTCGGGCGGTACCGGTCACCTGATCCATGAATAACTCCCCTATTTATACGTACTTAAAATTGCTGCAAATCCGTAGGGAGATACTCTACTTTGTTGCCGGCGAAGCGGCATCCGATGGGATTTCAGGCTCAATCACCTTGGGTTGACGCTCTTTATCCACTAATGCGATCCATGTTTGGCCAGTTGCGAATGGGATATCGACCCCTTCAGTATCTTTCCAAGTGGTGGTCTCTAACGCGGTTGGTCTACTCCAAATAGCATCAAAAACTTTTCCATTTCTGAAGATCAACGCCTTGCCGGTTCCAACTGATTCAACCTGTGGCGTTACACCACCAAATTTGTCGCCGTATGCAGAGTCTGTGATGGCAACTAATTGCACCACCAAAGTGTCCGCACCTAACTGTGTTCCAGATTTAGCCATCTTCGGCTCGCCATTTTGGCGGATCAACCACTTCTTACTTACTTTGTCCCAATCTGCTCCATATTTAACTGCCGGCCAAGAGAAATCAACGCCTAAAACTTTACGTCCATTTTTAGCCGTAGGACCGAATACCCATCCACTTTTTGTAGCTTTCTCAAAGTAAATATCTTTTGCATGAGCTTTCTCTAACAAAGTGTTTGGATTGATATATAAATTCACTGGTGCATATCTACTGTTATCTCTGAAATATGGTTCCCAATAACCAAATTTCTCGGCGCTCATGTTAAATAAATTCGATGCATTTATAACAGTCGTTAATTTTTGTTGTGCACCTGAGTACGCAAATCCAACTTTTCCATATTGAGCAAGAATTTCGATATCACTTATGCGAGCACTTCGGACTGGTCCTACTACTTCTGGATACTTTGAGGAGTAAAGGGCGGCAATTCTTGTTGCGCCTCCTTCAACTTGTTCAATGTAAACCACATCTGCATCTTCGATTCCAGTTTGAGGTCTGGCTTGATTAGTGTCATCAATTTTCACAACGATTATTTCGTTATCACTGCCGGGTAATCCATTAAGTAGATTTTTCTTTACTTCAATTTTGTTCTCTTCAGATCCTCCGCTGCTCGACATCGAGGAACAAGAGGTTAGTAAAGTCAAAATTAAAGTGAATCCAAACAACTTTTTCATACGGCGATCTCTTCAAATGGGAATCTGACCGGATCTGGAGCACGACCGGCTAATCGGAAGAATTTTATCAATCCTCGAGCGCGTTGCAATTTTGTGGAATTTACCGCTTCAACATGAAAGGAGATTGCAATTCTAACTCGGGCCCGAACTTCATTTAAATTTTCGGTTAATTCGGAGGCTTTCAACCGAAGATCAGAACCTAGAACTTCGGTGTTAACCATGGAGGTAATAATCTCAGAAAGATCTTCCTCTGCATCGGATCTACTCTCTGGAAGAGCCACTAACGCTGAATGAGCAGCTGTTGAAAGAATCACTGAACTTGCTGGATCAAGCATTCCTGACCGCGCAATTTCAAGTGCAATGCCTGCCCTCTGTTGTAGCGCAGCATCCAAATTTGCCCAAGTAGTTTCTACTCGGTGATGCAATCTATCCAAGCGCGTGGCAGTGAAAGATAAATACCAAACAATGAGCAGCATTGTGAATAGCAATGAGATTAATGGCCAAACTAACATCTAATTTGACCTCATCCATCCACGTAAATCGCTACCAAGAGAAACTTTTTCGCCGGCAGAAGTGACCATTTCGTAAACATTTTCAATTTGGTGCGCAACATTTTCCCAATCATACCGTTTTGACCACTCTTGACCGCTATTTCCTAATGCAACATTTAAATCTTTATTCAATAAAAGATTGTTTACTGCTCGAGCTAAATCCTTTGAGTCTTCTTTAATAAACATTGCTCCAGCTTTACCATCATTTAACACGGCTCTAAATGCTGGTAAATCACTAGCGACAACCGCGGTACCTGCCGCCATTGCTTCAGCCAAAATAATTCCAAATGATTCCCCACCAGTATTTGGAGCGACGTACAAATCTACAGATTTCAACAACCGTGCTTTTTCTTCATCTGAGATCCGACCCAAAAATACAAATCGATTCCGAATTGATTGTTCAACACCCTTTAATACATCTTCACTCTCGCCGGGTCCAGCAACAATGATTCGCAGATCTGGATTATCTTTAACAATTTCAGGAATTGCCTTAATCAAAATATCTAAACCTTTGCGTGGTTCATCAAATCTGCCAACAAAACCAATTGAACTTCCCATCCAATCAGGATTTGCTTTGGCTCCTTTGAAAAATTCATGGTTAATTCCATTAGGAATCACAATTGCATTTGTTGCTAAATGCTCTGTCAAGGTTTCGCGGGCCATCTCGCTAACTGCAATTCGGGCACTCAACTTTTCAATTGCCGGTTCAAGAATCGGGCCAACCGCAAAAATTGCTTTCTGTCTCGGTGCAGTAGCGTGAAATGTTCCAACCATCGGACCCTCCGCCGCCCAACATGCAAGTAATGAGAGTGAAGGTATTGCGGGTTCGTGCAGATGTAATAAATCAAAATCGCCTTCTGAGATCCATTTACGTACTCGTAGCGTTGCAACCGGACCAAAACTCACTCGTGCTACTGCGCCGTTATATGGAATTGCTAAAGGCCGACCTGATGATTGAACCCAACTTGGTAATAACTCATCTTCAATTGCAGGTGTAAGAACTGAGACTTCATGACCTTTCGCCATGAAGTATTGAGCCAAGTCTCGGATGTGTATCTGCACTCCGCCAGGTAAATCCCACCCATATGGAGAGACCATTCCAATTTTTAATTTCTTACCCATTGGAAACCTCTGGCTCAATCCAGATCCTTTGCAACATATGCCAATCTTCTGGATGTTTAGAGATACCTATTTCGAAATTATCGGCACATTGTTGAACTAAATCTTTTGCCTGTTCCTCGAGTGATCCTTCAATACGCGGAATAAGCGGTCCCAAGAAATCTATTTGAATGCCATTTGGATTGTATGAGACTTGAGCCGTAATTAGCGGAGCGCCAGTACGTAGCGATAAAACCGCCGGTCCAATTGGCATCTTTGCTTTTTTGGAAAAGAAATCTACCTCCACGCCACTTTTCGAAAAATCACGATCAGCAACAAGTGCAATTAATTTGCCCTCGTTTAAGCGGTTACTCAATGTCGGCAAAGTGTTGCTGTCAAGTGCCAAAACTTCCATGCCGATAGCTTCTCGGTATTTCAAAAATTTCTGAAAGAGTATTTCTGGTTTTAATCTTTCAGCAACGGTTACAAGTGGGATTCCTTGCGCGCAAAAATATGCACCAGCATGATCCCAATTCCCTGAGTGTGGCAATGCAACGATTACTCCAGTTCCGGCAGCAACGGGATCCTTGAGTAAATGCTCATTTGTAACTTTTACGGTGCTTCTAATCTTCTCGTGGCTCCACCCTGGGAACCTAAAAGTGTCACACCAGTATCGAAAGTATGAGGAGATTCCATTAACAACTAATTTTTCTAATTCGACTGTTGACGAGCCTTGCAATACAACTTCTAGATTGGACCGTAATCTTTGGACCGCTTTACCATTTCGGTTGTAAAGAGTTTTACCTAACTTTTCAAATAATCTATACGCGGATTTCTCAGGTAGTGCTTGAACGATTTTCCAGCCAAGTAAATACAACTGCGCACTCAGTAGATCTTTCAATCCACTCATCTTTGTTTCCAAACTTGATAAACTCGAAAAACAAATGTCGCCAAAGATGAAATTGCTAAAATCCAAATTCCAATAGCTAGAATGTACGGAACTCCAAGGCCTGCAAAACCAACAGCGGTTAGCAAAATAATTACTCGCTCAGCTCGCTCAGCAAATCCCCCATCACATTCCAATGAAAGTGCTTGTGCGCGAGCTTTTACATATGAAACTAAAAAACCACCTATCAAAGCCGCAAAAGCTACGAGCGCCAATCGGTCATCAGTTTTTAGTAAAGATAAGAGCAGTGCACCTATTAATGCGACATCTACAACTCGATCAATGGTTGAATCAAAGAAGGCTCCCCATTGGCTACTTTTTTTACTGATCCTGGCCATGGTTCCATCAAGAAGATCGCTAAAAATAAATGCGATTACTCCCATCGTTCCCCAGAAATACTCTCCTTGTGGCCACAACCACAAAGCCATCGCACTGGTACCAAGTGAGCCAAAAAAGGTCATGCCATTTGGTGTGATGCCGATCCGCAGCAAAAAGACCGCAACAGGATCAACAACACGGGAGACCGGCTTCCGCAAAATGGCACTCAACATAGTGAGTACATCGTAGGCTTTCGGCAATGGGATCAACAGCGCTCAAAATCGCCTTAATCGGCCACGCAACCGCCGATTTACCACCTTTGGCGAAATCAATTGCAAATCATGGCCAGCAAACCCTGGATCTGCCTATAGAGGTAATTGCCTTTGAAAGTTCGGCAGCTATTTCAGGTGAGCACAATCTCGAAGATTTCGACTTAGCTTTTTTTGCCATGAGTGCCCACGAGGGTCTGGATCAAGAAATCTTAAAGTGGTGGGAAGCCGCCTCTGAACTATCTCTTCCCCGTGCGTTGCTCATTACAAAGATCGAAGATGAACAAGCAGATTTTGATGAAGCAATTTTAATCGCTCGTCGTGTGCTCGATAATTTCACAACTCCCTACTTAGTTTTACATGCAGATGACGGTGCGCCTTGTGCGCTAATAAATCTTAAAGATTTAACGATCCACGATTACTCAACTGCTGAGTTTAAAATTTACCCTTGCGATGAAGATCATAAAGTTGTCATTCAAGAATTTAGAGATGAGTACCTGACATCACTTGAAGAATTCCCTGAGGATACTTTCGCTTTGGGACTTTTCATTCCAGCAATTCCACTCTCTGTTAAATCCAACATTGGATTTAATGAAGTGATGGATCTAATTAAACTTGTGAACGATCAGCAATTGCTTTAGAGATTTCAGCAATCGCTTCTTCTACTGAAATACCATTTTTCTGTTCACCATTACGGTATCGAATTGAAATTGCATTTGCTTGTTCGTCCACTTCGCCAGCAATAATCATAAATGGAGTTTTCTGCATTTGGGCATTTCGAATCTTCTTCTGCATGCGATCATCGGAACTATCAATTTCGGCTCTAATACCTAACTTACGCATCTGTGCAACTATTTTTTCGAGATACGGCAGAAATGCATCAGCGACCGGGATCGCAGTAACTTGAACTGGAGATAGCCAAGGTGGGAATGCTCCTGCGTAATGCTCGGTGAGAACTCCGAAGAATCTTTCAATCGAACCAAATAGCGCTCTATGAATCATTACTGGACGTTGTCTTGTTCCATCAGTACCTACATACTCAAGTTCAAATCTCTGCGGTAATTGGAAATCAACTTGGATTGTGGACATCTGCCACGTTCTACCAATCGCATCTTTTGCTTGTACTGAAATCTTTGGTCCGTAAAAAGCCGCACCTTCTGGATCTAAAATCAATTCAAGTTTTTGACGTCTAGCCGATTCGCGCAATGCCTCGGTTGCTTTCTCCCAATCCTCATCAGAACCAACAGATTTAGCCGGGTTCTTAGTAGAAAGTTCTAAGTAAAAATCAGTTAATCCGTAATCACGCAGTAAACCAAGAACGAATGTCAGCAAACTATCTAACTCTTCAACCATTTGATCGGGCGTGCAATAAATATGTGCGTCATCTTGGGTGAAACCGCGTGCGCGAGTAAGACCTTGAATAACTCCAGATTTTTCGTAACGATAAACAGTTCCAAATTCAAATAAACGAAGTGGAAGTTCGCGATAAGAACGTCCGCGTGAGCGATAGATCAAATTGTGGAATGGACAGTTCATCGGCTTCATGTAGTACTGGGCACCAGCACGCTTAACTGTGCCATCTATATTGCGTTCTTCATCCAAGATCATTGGTGGATACATACCTTCGGAATACCACTCAAGATGTCCGGAAGTTTCAAACAAAGCCGCTTTAGTTAAATGTGGAGAGTAAACAAACTCATAACCTTCTTCTTCATGTCGCTTGCGCGAATACTCTTCCATTTCGCGACGGATGATTCCGCCCTTTGGATGGAAAACTGCAAGTCCGGATCCAATCTCTTCTGGAAAAGAGAACAAATCAAGTTCTACTCCTAGCCGGCGGTGATCTCTCTTCTCGGCTTCAACTAAGAAATTCAAATAACCATCTAACTCTTCTTGTGATGGCCATGCAGTTCCATAAACTCTTTGCAAACTTGGATTCTTATCGGATCCGCGCCAGTAGGCACTTGATGTCCGCATCAATTTAAAAGCTGGAATTATTTTGGTACTTGGAATATGTGGCCCGCGACAAAGATCTCGCCATTCGATTTCGCCATCGCGATTTAAATTATCGTAAATGGTTAACTCTCCCGCACCGACCTCTACTGATGATTCGTCAGTTGAAGGAGATTTATCTTTAATCAATTCACATTTAAAAGGTTCGGCCGCTAGTTCTACTAGTGCATCTTTTTCATTGGTAACTCTACGTCTAAATCTTTGGTTCGCCTTAACGATTTTTGTCATCTCTTTTTCAAGTGCTAAGAGATCCTCAGGTGTAAAGGGCCTTTCAACTTCAAAATCGTAGTAGAAGCCATCTTTAATTGGAGGCCCGATGCCCAAACGAGTTTGCGGAAATAGTTTTTGCACCGCTTGAGCCAAAACGTGAGCGGTTGAGTGACGCAAAATCATCAAACCATCCGCGGAGGTAAGTTCTACTGTCTCAACTTTGTCGCCGCCCTTTATTTCGGCATTCAGATCAGAAAGTTGATCATTGATGCGTAAAGCGATTATCTGAGGTTGATCTCTAAAAAGTTCGCTGGTGTATTTCTCAACCGTAACTGACTTGGGCTCGCCATTGAGGGTGATTTCGAAGGTGGCCATGACCTCAGCCTACCAATTGCTAACGCGCGAAAAGGTAATAAGAGATGCCTGCGCCGACAGCTATTGCTATTACTACAACGGCCACGATTAAATAAATGACGCTTTTCCGGGTATCTGCCGGAAGGGCGCGTTGCGCAGTTTTAATAGCCAACATCTTGGTCTTAATCAATGCTTTGTCGGCCCATGCAAACTCCGATGCCAAAATGCCGAGGCCAGCAAAAATTATTAACCATCCCGGTCCTGGTGCAACCAAAGCAATCGCCCCAAGTACCGTGACCAATCCCCCAATAACGCCAACCAAAATTCGCCAGACTAATGATCCCGATCTACTGCTTTTAACATGGGCGCGGAATCGCTTAATCATGGGTTTAGGTTAGTCGAAAGTTGCTCGGTGAAGGAAGTCATAATCTCTTCAATTTTTTTGTTAACTTTAAATGAACGCGCATTTATTCGATCGATTGGTTGCAAATATCGCAAACTTGAGGAAAGCAGCGCTCCTTCGGCTTTTGCCAAATCATCAAAATTCAACTCAGCCTCCTGTGCCAATCCCCACTCAAGAACTAATTCGCGAGTTATCCCAGGTAGAGCGCCTGAATCCAGATTTGGAGTCACCAACTTGTTTCCCAATAACAAAAAGATATTGGCGGTACTGGCTTCTGCTAATTGACCTTTACTACCAAAAAGAATTGCATCATCGGCATTACGTGCAGTTGCATATTTGTGCGCACTCAAAGAGGTTGCATACGAAGTCGATTTAACATTGGCAAGTAGTGATCTCTCATTTAACGGAAAGGGATAGGTCACAACTCCGGCTGGCTCACTCCAAGGCGTGTAAGCAACATGCGTGATTACTAGATTTCCAGATCCAGAAACAGTAATCCGCATTCGGCCAACTGAAATCTCTCTTGTGGCATTCAAAACTTCACTTACTGCCGATCTAAAAAATTCATCTTTAGGGATGCTGATCTCTAAAACTGTCGCCCCTTTGCGCATCCGCTTCAAATGACGATCTAGCGCAACAGATTCTCCGTTTTGAGTTCTGATAGTTTCGAAAACGCCTTCACCAAGTAAAAAAGAACGATCAGTAACCGGAATTACGGCATCCTGAGTTGCAACTAATCGATCGTTTAGCCAAATCACAACTGACCTCCGGCTATTTGTATTAATCGATTTGCTTTCAAAACAGTTTCTTCCCATTCCTTAAGCGGATCGGATCCCCAAGTTATTCCTGCGCCAGT
>Ga0214168_1000841_pt1 | contig 12377 bp, 12 predicted proteins | sample LakMenepilimnion_FD_153002 | JGI IMG/M metagenome (GOLD analysis project Ga0214168, IMG submission 153002) | Freshwater microbial communities from Lake Mendota, WI - Practice 29OCT2010 epilimnion v4 | ecosystem: Environmental > Aquatic > Freshwater > Lake > Epilimnion/Euphotic zone | place: Lake...
GCAGCTTGACGGAAAGCTGGAAAGCTGGCAATTTATCGATGTGAAAACGACCCTCGATATTCCCGATGATCTCCTGCGTGCCATGAAAATGCGTGCCGTGCAAGAGGGGCGGAAATTCAAAGACGTGGCGACTGAGGTTTTTCGCCGCGGCTTGGCCCAACCTGCGATGGTAGCGAACTCGGGCGGGGGGCAGCGGGTAAAACTGCCCCTGATTCAGTGCCGTCACGCAGCGGCTTCGCATGCGAAGCTCACGCCGGATCAAGTCGCCGATGTGCTCCTGAAACAAGAATTGGAATGGAGCCATGAAGCTGCTCGACGTTAATATCTGGCTGGCCTTGGTTCTCTCCAAGCACACGCATCATCGAGCGGCCCGTGCCTGGCTGGAAGACCAAGCTGAGAGTGCCAGCCTGTGCTTTTGCCGCGTCACCCAGCAGGGGTTGGTGCGATTGCTCACTACCGCTGAGGTTCTCGCTGGCTATGGAAATCCTCCGCTAAGCAACCGGGAGGCATGGGACGTGATCGACGGTTTTATGAAGGATGAGCGCTTCACCTTCGCCAACGAACCGGAAGGCATGGAGGAAACGTGGAAAGTTTTGGCAATCCGCGACACGCATTCACCGAAACTTTGGATGGATGCTTACTTGGCCGCTTTTGCCATTCGTTCCGGGTTCCAGATGATCACCACCGACAGAGCATTCTCCCAATTCAGCGGGCTGGATCTGCTGGTGTTGCCAGCGCGAAAATAAATGCTAGGAATTTGCTTTTTTGGATGAAGGCAATGCTGGCGATGGGTTGGCTCATATTTGAAATACAAATACACAAAAGCGCACCATCGTTCTGATAGATTGAGATTATCCCGCACCGTCCTTATCGTGCCTTCTCCCGCCTGAAACCCCTTGCCGTTAATGATCACATCCACCTTTTCTTCTTTCCGCAACTGCGTTGGGATATTTTCCGTCGTGACGCTCCTTGCGGTGCATGCATCCGCAGCCACGCGGATCCATGTCGCGTCCCAAGGCAATGACTCCAACGCCGGCACGGCCGAAAGCCCGCTTGCCACGCCTCAAGCCGCACGCGACAAGGTCCGGCAGCTCATTTCCAAGGGACTCGCGGAACCGGTGGAAATTTTGTTCGCCGCTGGCAACTACACACTTGGTTCATCACTTGAACTCCGGCTTGAAGATTCCGGCACCGAAGGTTTTCCCATCACTTGGCGATCCGCGCCCGGAGCCAAGGTCGTCTGGACCGGGGGCTTTGAGATTCCTAAAAAGTGGAGCAAGGGCGATGACGGTGTCTGGCAAGTGGATCTCAAGAGCATCGGCCCGGACGGATGGAACTTCCGCCAATTGTTCGCAAATGGGAAAGCTGCCACCCGCGCCCGCTTTCCCAATCCCGATGCGCCGAAGCCCTTCCTCTACGCCACTGGCGGCGACCTTGACCACGCGATCATCGCTCCCGCACTCGTCAAGGAAAGCTGGGGTAGCGCCAAGGACGCCCAGATCAACATCGTCCCTCAATGGAAGTTCTTCAACCAGTGGAACACCATCACACAAGTAAACACCAAGACCGGTCGCATCGACATCGCTGATAGCGAAAGGCATGCGAAAATCATCCCTGGAAACTGGTTCTGGATCGAGGGAGTGCGGGAGGAGCTCGATCAACCCGGCGAGTGGTTTCTCGACACAGAAACCCTCCGCCTTCACTACCTGCCGCCCGCGGGTGTTGATCCCAACACACAGACTTTCATTGCTCCCGTGCTCAACCGCCTGGTCAACACCAAGGGCGACGTGAACGCCGGCACCCATGTTCAGCACGTGCACTTCGATGGCATCGAGTTCGGCCACACATCCTTCACGCTCGGCCACATCGAGGCGCGCGTTCATACCGACACAGTGATCATGTTTGAAAACACTCTCGATTGCTCCGTTAGAAACTGCCTCTTTGAAAATATTGGAGGTTATGCGCTGTGGCTGCACCTCGATTGCCGCCGCAACAAGTTCGACCGCAACATCGTCCGCCAATCAGGGGGCGGGGGCGTGCTGATGACCGGCGCGCGGCTGTCCTACATGGACGACACCAAGATTTACACCCCCGGCGAGGCGGCCGCCAAAGTCGCGCCAATCCTCAACGAGGTCACCCGCAACACCGTGGAGCACTGCGGAAAAATCCGCTACTATGGCGGAGGCGTTCACCTTGATTCGCGGCCATTCCACATGTCGATGGAGCCGGGCAACCTGATTTCCCACAACTACTTCAACGATCTCTCGCGCAACGGTGTTTTCGCGTTCCGTAACCAAGGCGGCAGCGTGGTGGAATACAACCACATCCATAACGCCATGCAGACGACCATCGACGGTGCCTGCATTCACTTCGCCACAATGAACCACCTCAATGCACCGAATTTCATCCTCAACAACTGGCTCTACGACGCTTGGGGCTACGAGCAGAAGCCCGACGGAAAACCGCAGCGCAAGCTCGCAAACGGCATCTTCCTCGACTGGGATACGAGCAACACCACCGTGCGCGACAACTGGGTGTATAACTCCGTCGGCGGTGCGATCAAACCGATCTGGGCGAACCAGAATCTCGTGATTAAAGACAACCGCGAGTCGGACACCCGCATTGTCCCGCCCTTCGAAAAGGAACTCGGCCCGGAGGGCAAGGCCACGAATGGGATCGACCTCGCTTCCAACCGCCTAATTGGCAGCGTGATTCATTATGAGGAAAAAAATCACGTGCAGACCCGTGGCAAGTGGGCGCCCAAAACCGTCGAAGGCATGTGGGGACTTTTCCGGTTCGACTACCTCGTGGGCACCGCTGCGGATCCAGCGGAAGTCACCTACACGCTGCCCATCCCTGAAGATGGCACCTATCAGATATCGCTGCACTATCCATCTGGCAAAGACTGCGCCAGCAACGTGCCCGTCACCATCCAACATGCCGACGGCAAGGCGGAGTTGAAATGGGACATGCGCAAGGGCTCGAAGCACGGATTCTCCATCGAGGTCGGCAAATACCGGTTTCAGAAAGGGAAACTCAACACCGTGACCCTCTCCACCCGTGGTGCCGACGGCATCGTCATCGCAGACAGCGTCGCTTTCGTGAAGGTCGCGGATTGACCGGATTGCGGCAGCACGGAGCGAATCTTTTTTCAGGCGGGCTTTTCACAGCGCAAACAGCGTCGTGATCGACTGTCCGCCGTGGATGCGGCGGATCGCTTCGCCGAGCAGCGGGGCGATGCTGACCACATGGACCTTGTCGCCGCTCGCTTGCGGGACGGAATCGGTGGTGATGACTTCCTCGATGCACGAGGCGGAGATCCGCTGGTGGGCCATTTCGCCGAGCACCGCGTGGGAGACGCCGGCGAAGATTCTTTTGGCGCCGTGTTTGCGCAGGATGTCTGCCGCGGCACAGAGCGTGCCGGCGGTCTCGGTCATGTCATCGACGAGCAAAACATCGCGTCCTTCGACTTCGCCGATGACATTCATCGCTTCGACGCGGGTGGCGCTGACGCGATGTTTCGCGACGATGGCGAGTTCGGCACCGAGTGCGTCGGCATAGGCACGGGCCATTTTCACGCCGCCGACATCGGGCGAAACGACCGTGAGGTTTGAGGCGTCGGGATGGCGTTCGCGCAGGTAGCCGATGAGCGCGGGTTTGGCGTAGAGATGATCGACCGGGATGTCGAAGAAACCTTGAATCTGCGGCGCGTGGAGGTCCATCGTCAGCACGCGACTCACACCGGCCGAGGTGAGCAGGTTGGCAATGAGCTTGGCGGTGATCGGTACGCGCGGCTGGTCCTTGCGGTCTTGGCGGGCGTAGCCGAAGAATGGCATCACGGCGGTGATGCGCTCGGCGCTGGCGCGGCGCGCGGCATCGACCATGATGAGCAACTCCATGATGTTGTGGTTGGTCGGCGGGCAGCTGGGCTGGATGATGAACACATCGGCACCGCGGACGTTCTCGTTGATTTTCACCGAGGTTTCGCCATCGGGAAATGCGGTGACTTCGACATCGGCGAGCGGGTGACCGAGGCTTTCTGCGATGCGTTCGGCGAGGGCCCTGTGGGCGGTACCACTGATCAGTTTCATGGGGAAAAAATCGGGAGCTTTGTTGAGCTGGGATGCGCGCGGATTGTTGACACTGTTGGCGGGCTCGGCAACACTTTGCTCGGAAAACCTTTTCGCCCTTTGACAAGCAGCAGCAAAAATACGGCCGGAGCCACGGCACCGGGTCCGTCATTCACCGACCGGGCGCTGGCGATGCTTGGCAAGTTTGGCCCACTGGTGGTGGTGGCTTTGGTGCTGTGGTGGTTCTACGCCGGTGAGCAGCGATTTGGTTCGGGGCGACAGCAGACAACTCTCGGTTGGTTGTGGTCGGCATGGAACTCGGAAAACGATTTCGAGCATGGCCCGATGTTTCCGCTGATCATTGTCGGCTTGATTTATCACCGATACGCGCGGCTGAAGGGCGCGGTGGGAAATGCGAATTTTCTTGGGCTCTTGGTCGTGTTGATCGGGGCGGTTTTGTATGCGGCCGCGTACCGGACCTTGCAGCCGCGGGTAGCGGTAGGTGCCTTGCCGATTTTGTTGTGGGGTTCGGCGCTTTACCTGTGGGGTTGGGCGGTGGCGCGGATGTTGTTCCTGCCCTTGTTTTTCTTTTGGCTGGCGATTCCGTTGCCGAGTTTTCAACAAGCGACCACGCACTTGCAATTGATGGCGACCTCTTTCGCGCATCATGGCGCTTCGCTGTTTGGCGTTGAGACGCTGGTGCAGGGCAACATGATTTCCTCGGCCGACGGCGCATGGGAGCCGCTCGAGATCGCCAAGGGTTGCAGCGGCATCCGTTCGCTGATGGCCCTGCTGATGATGTCTGGAGCATGGGCCTGCGTTGCGAACATGGCCTTGTGGAAACGGGCAATGCTTTTTCTTTCGGCCGTTCCTCTAGCGATCTTTGGCAATTCGCTGCGAGTGATCTCGATCTTCGTCATCGCCGAATACGGCAATGCCGAGTGGGCGCGCTCGACCTGGCACGATTGGTCCGGCCTGCTGTTGTTTTACCCGATCTCGCTCATGCTTCTGCTTGGCATCCACTCACTGCTTGAAGGTGGCCTGCCATGGAAAAAATCCGGCGCCCGCCAAATCCGCCGCGTGATGGTCACGCGCACGGTGGCGGCAGATTCAAACTCATCCGACACTCCCGAAGCATGAAGACGATGGCATGGCTGCTGCCGCTGGTGATGGGCGTCTCGCTCGGCTCGGTGTATTTCCTGCCGGTCGCGGGCAAGACCGCGCAGTCGGCGGTGATCATGAAATTGCCGGATGCCTTCGAGGATTGGACCTTCCGCGCGATCCCGCCGAGCATGGAGGAATTGAGCACGCTGGAGCGCGACACCGAATTTGCCAAGGCCATCTGCCTGCGTGCGCGCGAGGGTGAAATCAATCTCGATGGTTACGCAGTTCCTGACCGCCTTGACCTTTCGATTGTGCTCTCCGGCAACGATCTCAACAATTCCATTCATCGGCCCGAGCGATGCATGCCGGCACAGGGTCACTCGATCCTCGCGTCATCAGACATCCGCTTGAAATCCCCCGAGGGTCGCGAGTTCGATGTCAGGCGCCTGCGCTCGAAGCAAACGATCAAACCCGCCAAGGACGGCGATCCGGTGGTCGAGTTCAACTGCATCACCTATTACTTTTTTGTCGGTCACGACCGAATCACCAACGATCACTTGCAACGCACCCTGATCGACATGAAGGATCGCCTCGTGCGCGGCATGGATCAGCGCTGGGCCTATGTCTCGGTCTCGATGTGGTTTGGAAAAATCCCGTGGATCGAAGAGGAAGTGAGCGAGGCCGAGGCGGATGAAAAAATCCGCGGGTTTGTCACCGAGTTTGCGGGCAATCAGATCGACTGGTCGCAGGTGGGTAGGTGAGAGAGGTAAGAATCAAGAGGCAAGAAGCAAGAGAAGAGAGTGGGAAGAAGTAGCTTCTTCAAGTTATTGCCGCTGAGCGCTTGAAACTCATCTCTTCGGCGCGACTTTGGCGGTTTTGAGGAATTTGATAGATTCCTCGAAGTATTTCATGAGTTCGGCGCGGCGTGTGGCGGTAGCGCCGTAGGGGAGTTCGGCGCCTGCTTTGGCGATGCGCTCGCGGGCTTCCATGAAGAGGGCGAGTGCGCGCGCGGGATTGCGCTGGTACCATGCGTCGCGCGCCATGCGGCCGATCAGCACGCCGGCACGATGGTGGGCGCGGTTGCCCATCGGCAAGCTGGCGGCGAAGTTGTACGATTCGAGCGCTTGCGGGTTGTTGCCGTTCGCCTCATGGGCGAGGCCGAGCAGTTCGTGGATGTTGACGCGCAGGCTGCGGCCTTCGGAGCCCATGATGTAGGCGGCGCTTGAGCTGTAGGCTTGCTCGATCTGATTCGCCGCTTCCTGCAAGGTGGCGAGCGCGGATTTTTTGTCGCCGCTTTCGAGTTGCCCCAAACCTTTGCGGGCGAGGTGGCTGGCGTATGCTTGATGCGATCGGAATCCAGCCTCCATGCCACCCTGTAGTTCGATGGCTTTGATAAAGGCGGATTCGGCTTTGGCGGTTTCGCCGAGCACGCTGAGGATGATTGCCTGATTGATGACAAATGCTGGATCGTGCGGGTGGATCTTTGATGCGGCCTGATAATCGGCGATTGCTTTGCGGGCCCATTGCGCAGCTTCCTCACCTCGTGTGCTGCCGGCGAGCTCGTGGAGAAGTTGCGCGCGATCCATGTGTAGTTCCGACTGCGGCCAGATGCGGATTGCTTCGCCGAATGCGTTGATGCGTCGCTCGGTGGAGGCACTTTGGTGTTTGTTGTAATAAATCGGCCAAAGTTCCTTGGTCACGCGGATGCCGAGCCATGCAAAAGGCGCGATGAAAGTGATGCATGCCAGCATGGCGAGGCTCAGGATTCCCTTGCTTAGGTGCGATGTGGTGTTGGCGCGCGACTTGTCGGCGTAAGCCATTTGACCAAGGCAAATTCCAAGCAGAATCACACCAGGAAGATGGTGAAAGACGAAGCTGAAGGATGATTGCACCAGCATGCCTGCGAGTGCTGCGATGCCGCCCGCACGCCAAGCCCAGCGATGGTCGATTGCATGTGCTTCATCATTCAAAACGGCGCGTATGACCGCAGAGAGTGAAAGCGTCGTGAGCAATGCCAGCAGCAAGAGCGTGCCGATGATCCCGTAGTCGGTGGCGGATTGCAGCAGCTCGTTGTGCACGAGTTCGGGTCTGTTGGTGCCGATGCCCTGGACTGAGTTGTCCCAAAAGCGGAAGCATTCCCAACTGAAGCTCCAACTGCCGCCACCGAGCAGCGGATGTAGGCCGATGCAGGAAAGTGCGATGCCATAAAAGTAAAGTCGGCAGGTGTTGTCGAAGAGCGCGTCGATGCCGAATTTTCCTTCCGTTCGGAAACGCTGCGCTTCCTCCCAGCCGACGAACCAGTAGGACGCGACCGCGATGCCGATCAGCGGGATCGCGATCAGGGCCGGCGCAAACCACTTTGAGCCGCGGCGCTTGCCGATGATCAAGGACATCGTTGCCAGTACCGCGCAACCGACAGCCGCGCCGAAAATCCCGCCGCGCGAACGGGTGTACCAAACGCAGGCGATGCCGGCGATCGCGATGAGCGCGAATAGCAGCCTTGTCGTGCGGCGCTGCGTGCCAAAGAGCGCCACCGCCCCGCTGAGCAGCGCTGCGGCGATGTAGTAATTTGCCGCCTCGTTGTAGTGCGCGTAAAATCCCGAGACCATCGAATCGGCACCACGCTGCGAAAAAATCGGCGAGTAGGAGGGATCCGCCACTTGTTTGCCCACCACCACGATGCTGGCGAGCAATAGCAAGGCCATGCCCCAGTTCAGGACAAGCTCGGCATGTCGATTCCCGCTGATCACGCGCGTGACAATAAAGCAGGCAACTGTCGCGCAGAGCAGAAGGAGATCGGATGTTCCAAACTCTGCCACCGGCGATGTTGCCGCACGCCAGGCGAACCATGCGGCGGTGAGGCCGCCAATGATGAGGATGCTGCGGTCGAGCTTAATGAATCCGCGCTTCCAAATGATCGGCAGGGCGGCCGCTAGTGAGATTGCCAGAGCTGCGAGCGAAGGCCCCCAACTCCAAGCCCGCGTCTGCGGGCCAAGAGTCACCGCCAGCACCAGCGAGAGGACCAGGAAGATGGATGATAGGAGGGGCAAGGAAGAGTTATAGGTTATTAAATATGAATTATTGGGAATAGGGAGGCACTGCAATCTTCTTGTTCGTTGCAGGCAGGGACCTTTCTCAGAAAGGTCCGTGGCGTGAGGTTGATGATGAGGCGGTTCAGACGATGTTCAGGCTAGAGGACCATTGCGGAGAAAGGTCCTTGCCTAAATCGAAATTTCTACTTCGCGCCCTTTCGGAAGAGCACAGCGGGGATCGTCCGCAGGAGGATGTTGAGGTCCAGCCAGAGCGACCAGTTGTCGATGTAGCGGAGGTCCATCTCGACCCATTGATCGAAGCTGGTGATGGTGTTGCGTCCGCCTGCCTGCCACTCGCAGGTGATGCCGGGTTTGACGCTGAGACGGCGGCGATGGGTGATTTCGGAAAATGCCTCGACCTCGTAGAGGGGCAGCGGGCGCGGGCCGACGAGGCTCATGTCGCCTTTGAGGACATTGAGAAGCTGTGGCAGTTCGTCGATACTGAGTTTGCGGAGCCACTCGCCGAAGGAGAAAACGCGCGGGTCGCGATCGAGCTTGAAGACTGGGCCGCTCATTTGGTTGCCGTGTTCCTGTTTGACTTGGTCGAGCAACGCTTCGGCGTTTGACACCATCGTGCGGAACTTCCACATGCGGAATGGCCGGCCGTAGCGCCCAGCGCGCCGTTGTGAGAAAAATGCCGAAGAGCCCGGGCTTTGGATGCGGATGCCGATGATCGCGATGATCCAAAGCGGCAGCGTGAAAAGGATGATGAGCAAGGCCGCAATGCGGTCGAAAGCTCCTTTGATCATCAGCTCCCACGAGAGCTCCGGCGTGGAGCGCAGCACGAGCATTGGCTTGTTGCCGATTTGATCAAACACCGGCCTTGCGATCTGCGTGCGGATGAAGGAGGCCGCGATCCATGCCTCCACTCCTTGCAGCTCGCAGATTTCCACGGCTTGCGAGACCTTTTCGAAGTCGGTCTGTTTGGTGGCAAAGATCACGCGTGCGACGGATTCACCTCTGAGCAAATCAAACAAATCGTCACTGCTGCGCGTTTCCAGATCGAAGAGTTGCGAGACATGCCATGTGGCGGTGAGCTCTTTGCTCAGACCGTTGATAAAGTCCTGCATTTCGCTTCCTGTACCGGCGATCACGATGTTTTCCTTGGTGTCCTCGTCGCGTGCTCTGCGCTTGTACCAAATGCGGGTGCACAGGTCGCGAATGTTGATCAACAGGAAACTTGCCAAGAGGCCCGAACCGAACGCGAGGCGGCGCGTATCGAGCTGCTTGGTGAAAATTGCCACAAGGCCAATGACCAGCAGAAGGATCATCATGGCTTGGAACATTTGCCGTAATGAGGTACCTGTTTTTTTAGTCCTCAGGTTGTCGTAAAATCCAAGCCGCTCGAGTGTCAACGGCGTGAGTGGCACCGCGATGTAGAGAATCCAGTTGAGGGAATCTCTCATGCTCGAATCATCCTCAGGCATCCCGGCCTCGGCCCGCAACGCATTGCGGATCATCCAACCGGCCATGAACGCAAGCCATATGAGCAGGGCGTCGATGAATTGAAGGATTTGGGTGCGAATGGATTCGCTGCGACTGTTGATCATGGAAAGGGTGAGACGAGGTGGCCTTTAGAGATGGGATTCTGCATTTTTCTCTCTCCGTTTGCAATGCCCGTTTCGGGCGGGTCCCGCTTGGTACTTGGAAACGGAAGAGCTACTAAAAAACCCCTTTGCCGGAGGCGTTTCGCGAATCATGGTTTGCAAAGATGCGTGCTGCGATTTTGGCATGTTCCTGTGCTGCGCTGATCGGGTTGGTTTACCTGCTCTGGCAGCATCGGTTCGAGGCGGTGAGCGGATCCTGCACAAGTAGCTTGTCCGATCTGCGTGAAGGCGTGCCGGATGCGCCAGGCGCTGGGGTGAGATGGACAGGAAGCCCGAACAAGCCCGTGCTGCGCCTCGAGGTGGATGCGGCCCATCCGAAGCCTGTCCACCGGGTCGGGATTCCTGGCTGCGGAGTGGTGAAATTTTTGCATCTTCGCTTGCGGCTTCGTGGCGATGCGTTGGTGCCCGGCAATCAGATTTGGGAGGACGGGAGGTTGCTGATCGAATGGCATCGGCCTCACGGCGATGGATTTAAAATCGAGCCCATCGGATCGGTTCGCGGCGATGAAATGAACGAAGACAACTTCGTTGTCTCTGCAGCAAAAGGTGGGGCGGTGCCTGTCTTGAGGTTGGAAAATTTGGGGATATCGGGAGCCTTCGAGTTGCATGAATTCGAATTGAGCGAGGTGCGTGAAACCGCGTGGTGGCGTTACGGTCGATGGATCCTAGCCGCCGCATGGCTCGCATGGGGTGTCGCGCTGGTGAGTTCGATTCAAAAAATTTCCCTGTTTCGTGCGATGGGTGCGGCGGCGGTTTTTGTGACAATGGGCGCCTTGGCTGTCGTGCCCGGACCATGGAAAGTTCAGCGCCCTTTCGGCGATGCGTTTGTGATCAGGGAAGTCCCGCAATCCGCCGATGCGCGCACGCGGGTGCAGTCACCAACGGATGTCACGGTTCAAGCCGATCCTACCAAGCTCGCTGCGAAACCCTCGACCACCCCGGCTTTTGCCGCGCCCCAACAAGCGCTGGGTAAAATCCCCGTGCAGGGCGGGCTTCTGTTGAAAGCAAAACACTACCTTGAGCCGTTGCGACCACTCTTGCATGCCTTGCTCATCATGATGCCGACCCTCGCCATGGCCTGGCTTGCAGGCTGGCGATCGGCACTCGTGCTGGCGGTGCTGCTCTCGATCGCCATCGAGTCTGCTCAAATCGCCTTTGGCTACGGATTTGACCGCGTCGATGTCGCCGACCTCCTCTACGACGCCTTAGGCATCGCCGCTGCGATGATCGTGGCAAAGATTTGTGTGAAGCGGTAGGGCGATGCGGCCTCGCAGCGCCGAATCTTTGAAGAGGGATTTACCGCCAAGCCGCAAAGGTCGCCAAGGAACGCAGAGGAAGATCGTGGATCGTGGATCGAAGATGAAGTCACTTCTTCAAAGGAGCGTGGGCGTCCCGCCCGCAATCTCTCACCGGTAGGGCGATTCGGCCTCGCAGCGCCGAATCTTGAGAGAGTTAGAGATCAGAAGATTTTTAAAAATCCCTTGCGCATCACGGCGAAATGCCATACCTAGTATGGCATGAAAATGACGATGCACATCGATGAGGATCTGCTTGATCGCGTGATTAAAGCGCATGGATTTTCCAGCAAGACGGAGGCGGTGGAGATGGCCTTACGCGAGATGGACCGAAGATCGCGCTTTATGGCCGTGGTGAAAAAGGGCATTGGGCTAACGCCTGTGCAGCTCGCTCAATCCGTCGAGCCGGAATACGATTTGCTGACCATGCGCGTGGCGGAAACCCCAAAGAAATATGGCAAGCCCAAGCGCCGATAGGTTCTGCGTCCTCGTCGACAGCAATGTGTACATCGGGCTCTTGCGGCGGCGGGTCGACCCCGTGAAATGTCTCGGTCAATGGATCGGAAACAACGACCTTGCTACCTGCGGCATGGTGCGTTTGGAGGTTGAGCGTGGTATTCGCATACCAAAAGTGCGCCGACTGATGGGCGGCTTTTTTGATGTGATGCGCAATGTGCCAACAACCGAAAAAGTTTGGTCATTGGCAGCGGACCTTGCATGGAAACTCGATCGACAAGGAATCGCGCTGCCCGCGCAGGATCTTCTGATCGCAAGCTGCGCGCTCCACATCGGCGCGGCAGTGCTCAGTGATGAAGCGCATTTCCTGCAGATCCCCGAACTGACCCTGCTGCGCCCGAGGGACGAGCTTGAGGTTTGGTAGGGGAGGTGGGAAATCGGGTATGAAAACTCTGGACAGACTGGACAGATTGGATGATTTTCTTCTTGTGAGTTCTCACCAACTTCAGACTGCCAAACAGCGTTTTTCTTTCGTCGCCGACAAGGCTGCTAAGGGTGATCCCCAGCTTGTGACGAAACACGGCAAGCCCTTCGTCGTCATCGTGAAGGCCGCCGACTGGTATGATAAAAAAGTTTCCGAGAAGCCGCTGTGGGAGGTTTTGAGGTCGTGCCCCAATGATTTGAGCGAGCTCCAGATCAGCCGCAGCAAGGATCTCCCGCGCAAGATCGAGTTGTGAACTACCTGCTCGACAC
>Ga0214168_1000843_pt1 | contig 12368 bp, 2 predicted proteins | sample LakMenepilimnion_FD_153002 | JGI IMG/M metagenome (GOLD analysis project Ga0214168, IMG submission 153002) | Freshwater microbial communities from Lake Mendota, WI - Practice 29OCT2010 epilimnion v4 | ecosystem: Environmental > Aquatic > Freshwater > Lake > Epilimnion/Euphotic zone | place: Lake...
GAGTTTGTAAGCGTTTTGCCATCGATCAGGTGCGCTTTGCTAATTCGGGAACTGAAGCAACGATGTATGCGGTACGACTTGCACGTGCTTATTCGGGTAAAAGCGATATCTTAAAAATTGAAGGTGGATACCACGGCTCATTTGATCCCTTAATGGTTTCTAGCAAGCCATCACTTGATCAAGCCGGTGATGCGGATTTCCCAACTGCAGTTCATCCACTTGGAACAGTTTCCGGAACCGTTCATGTTGTTCCATACAATAATTTGGAATCACTTGAACAAATCTTCAAACAGCATGCAAGCCAAATTGCCTGTTTTATTTTGGAACCAGTTCTAGAAAACCTTGGAATTGTGCTTCCTGATGCGGGCTACCTTGAAGGCGTACGCGAACTTTGCGATGAGTACAACGTCATCTTGATCTTTGATGAAGTTAAGACTGGTTTAACAGCTGGACCACAAGGTGCAGCTCAAAAACTTGGAGTTAAACCTGATCTCATCTGTCTTGCTAAATCAATCGGTGGTGGCGTTCCTATTGCTGCTTTCGGTGGCAAGAAGAAGTACATGGATGCCGTCACAGATGGACGTCTTGCTCACTTTGGAACATTTAATGCCAACCCGCTCTCCCTTGCCGGAGTACGTGCGGTAGACAATATTTGTACTGAGGAAGCATTGGCCCGGGCTGAAGCATTAAATATGCAAGCACTTGAGCGAATTACCAAAATCATTGAAGAGTTTGATCTTCCTGCACACACAGTTGGTTTTGGAGTTAAAGGTTGCATCACTTGGAGCACAACTCCAGTGCGCAATTACCGTGACTTTAAAGGTGCAGATTTCAAGATCGCTGAACTTTCATGGCTTTGGTCTTTGAACCGCGGAATCGTGACCCCTCCGGGTCTTGATGAGCAATGGTTGATGAGCTTGGCTCATGGTCAAGCAGAAGTTGATCTCTTGGTTGAAGATTTCCGCGAGTTAGCTCAAGCACTACGGAGTTAATCATTTAGCAGTAAAAAATTAGCCCCTGTGATTTGCAGGGGCTAATTTATTTTTGAAACACATATCAGCCGATTCTAAAGATCCAGTTTGCTAGGTCTACCCCACGAACCATTTGGACAGCCAGAACAAAGATAACTACTCCTGCAACGCGATATACCCAACGCCCTTGACTGCTTTCTTTCCAATCAACTTTAGGCTCCTTGGCGAACCATTCCAAAACAGCAATTATCAATCCGGGTATTGCCAATAGGACGAATGACCACTTTAGGAAATCTTTAGGGCTTTGGAACAAACCTTGCATGTAACTACCGAACATTGCGCCGATGAAAACCAGCATGACCACTTTAAAAGTTCCACGCAACACAAATCTGTGCATGATTTCAAATTTAGGAATACGTTCGGCAAAGGTTAAATCGGCAATTAATGGGAAGAGGAAAATCATTGCACCAAGTAAAAGTTGAAAATTTAATCCGACGAAAGGTGCCGCAAGTGCAATAAAAATCAGGGTTTTTAGGGACGAGCCGATGGCCTTTTGTCTTACATCTGGTTCGGGTAATTTTACCGAAACTGAATTTAGGCGGACCGGATAGTGATAAGTAGTTATATCTTCGCTAATGATGCGAACTGCCACTAGTGCTGAAGACCAGATCGCTATTTGGGTAGCTTGAAAAGTGATTGCTAGTTGTACTGAGGCTAGGCCATTTAATGCGTTGACCATTTTATCTACAGTCCAACCAGTTAACAGAATCGCTAGAGCGTAATCGGTTATGCGCTCCCAACCTTCATCAGTATTTCGCACTAAGCGACGTAGCGGCCTAACTGCACTTGCTAATAGCGCTGGAGCAAAGAAGATCAACATCAACCCAGCAACAGTTAAGAGTTCTCCTCGAGAGGAGATGTGCCCAGTCACTAACACGCCTATAAAAAATATTGATGCCGCGATAAGCCCAGCAAAAGCATCGAGTATTCCAATTGAAACAATTAATAGCACGGTGACTAGCGCTGGAGCCATTGCTTGCGCACTGGTATCTACCAGCGCTTTTATTCCTAAAAATACAGCAAGCGGCAAAGTTATAAATGACAATGAACCAAATATTGCTCGCAAATAAGACGCATCTGTACTTGTACGCGCAATAAGTGGTGAGTATTTGCTGATCCAGAGTGTGAAGATTTTACTTAAAAGATCAGTGCTAGGAGTTAATTTGTTTTGCCAAGTTTTTGAACGATCTCCCCAGCCTGGATCCCGTTCAACCAGTTTTAAAGCACCAGCTTCAACACCAGTTAATTCCTCTTGCTCTTCACTGCCACCTTCTGTTTCACCCTCTAAACCTTCGCCATCATTTTCGGAATTCTTTTTAGTTCCAGCTGCCAGCAATGCTAAAGCAGCAAATGCAGCAATTTGTAAATCATTACTCTTCTCAGGTTCTTGCGCAGGAGAATATGTAGGCAATTTATCTCGATCGCGAATCTTTTTTAATGTTTCAAAATTCATTAGATCTACTAAATCTGGGCACTCATTATTCCAATTAATCTCGCCGACTAAATTCTTACAAAATGGAATTTCTTTTTCATTTACAGTCCCATTATCGTCGTAAACTTCAATAGTTATTGAGTGAAAGCCTGGTGGAGTCTTGTAAGGAATCACGATATTTAAGTCTTCGGCTTGTTGTGTGGTTAATCTGTCGATAATTACTTCGCCCGCTGCCAGAGCCGGAAAAATACTGATATTTAAAAAGAATATTGTTAGTAAAAATATTTTTTTCATTTGATATTTACCTGTACCGATACTCTAATTTTTTGACCAGCCTTTAGACCGCCGATGTTAATTACTGCATCAGACCTGCCCGATACCACAGGGGGTTTCACATTTTTTACTAAACTCTTGGGCAGTACCTTTGCAGCTTTTCTAGCTGCTACAGCGGCACTCCTTGCAACAATGGACGCCTGTGTTGCTATCTCTGCTGCTGATTTTTTACTCTCTACTAATTTCGCTGCAGTCGCGGCTGCTTTTACTTGTTTCTCTAAGATGACGGTGCTTTGATTTAGAGTTTCCTCTAGTGCGGTAGCTGTTTCTTCAGAGTCATCCACAACTTCATTTGCCGAAACTAGAACTTCTTTCGCATTTTCAACTTTTTTATCAACTTCAGTTATTAACTGATCAATTAATTGTATTTCAGCTGCAGTTTTTGCTTTTGCCAATCTTTCTGAAGCTGCTGCCTGCTCTTCCAAAACTTTAGAGAGAGTTTCTGCTGCGACTTGGGCGGCTTTTTCAGCGGCGGCTTTTTCAGCGGCGGCTTTTGCCAAAGCTTTCTGTTGTTCCTTAGCAGTCGCCAAGGCTTCATCTGCGATTTTCTGTTGCAATTCAGCTCTTATAGCCGCATCAGCTGCGGCTTTGGTTGCATTGTCAGCAGCGTTTTTGGCTGAGTTTGCTTGATTCACTGCAGATTTTGCGGCTGAACTTGCCGCATTTTGTGCGGCTCTCGCTGTAGCGCTAGCCATGCTCGATGAACGAGCGGTACTTTGAATTGAATTTAATGAGCCAATTGAAATTGTCACTTCTTTGGATGCCGCCACTGCAACACTTTTTGTCGCAACTTGTGTGGCGGCGGCGATAGCTGCTTTGTTTACTGCCTCTGTTGCTTTAGCTTGCGCTGCCGCTGCAGCATCTGCGGCATTTTTCTTAGCCTCAGGAGTCACGGTTGGTGCTTTAGCAAGAGCTTCAGCTCTTATTTCTGCCGCTTGTGCTGCTGCTTTTGCTGAATTCGCTGCAGCAATTCTGGATGCAGCAGCTGCAGCAGCTTGATTTGCAGCAATTTGGGCATTTTGTGCGGCATTCAATCGATCAAAAACTGCTTTCATCGCAGCATCAGCAGCGGCTCTATCTGCGACAGCACGCGCAACTGCATCAGCAGCTGCTTTGTCAGCGGCGGCTTTATCGGCAATTAACTTTTCCGCTATTGCGCGGTCTGCGGCGGCTTTTTCTTCTGCCGCTTTCACCACAGCATCGGCGGCAGCTTTATCAGCAATAATCTTTTCAGCAATTGCGCGGGCTGCTGCTGCGCGATTGATTACCTCATTTTGTGCCTGTGCAATTTCAGCCGCTGTTGGTCCTGCAGGCGGAGGAGGTGCTGCGGCCGTGGTAACCGCTGTACTTGCTAACGAATTGACAGAATTTGTTAAATTATTTGTCGCTGTGACTGTAAATGTGTATTCAGTAGACGCACTCAATCCTGAAATCGTTATTGGGGAAGCAGCTCCTGATGCGCTAACTCCTCCAGGTGAAGAAGTAACTGTGTAGGTAGTTATTGCTGATCCACCAGTATTCACTGGTGGCGTGAAAGTTACCGATGCTGTTGTAGTTCCGGTTGCTGTCGCACTTACTGCGGTCGGTGCTCCTGGAGTGGTAAGTGCGGTAACAGTTGAACTTGCTGTCCCAGCACCATTTGGAGTAGCCGCAGAATTAACTGCGCGAATTTGCACTGCATATGCGGTGCCAGCAACTAAATCGGTTGTTCCATCAGTGCTTAAATCGGTAATAACAATTGGTGATGCGGTAGTTCCAGAATCGGTTCGGTCGCGCCAAGTTGCCCCACCGTCAGTTGAATACTGGTATTTAATAATTGCGGATCCACCATTTAATGCCGGCGCTGTAAAAGGTACCGATATTTGCAGGTTACCAATAACAATTGATCCTATTGTCGGCGTTCCTGGTGCGATAGCCGCAACTATCACTGTCGGTTCTGAAAGAACGGTGCTGTCGGCACCAACACCGTTTGTAGCAGTAACAGATGTTCGCAAGTAATTTCCGACTACCGCCGCTGTTGCCGTGTAAGTAGCAGATGTCGCACCTGAAATATTAGAACAAGTATTTATATCAGTGGCCGAAGTGCAACTCTTCCATTGATAAGTAAGCGTTGGTGTTGGAACGCCACTGAAAGTTACTGCATTAGTTAAGGTGCTATTAAATTCTGCCGTTCCGGTTGGAGTGTCATTTGTCACCATACTAGGAGCGGTTGCAGTTGCAATAGTTACTAAATTACTTGATCCGGCAGAGAGATTGCCAAGTGCGTCAACAACATAAAGTTTGTAGGTTGCTGTTGCTAATCCAGTGGCCGGTAGGACGGTATCAACATTTGCAGTTGGAATTGCAACTTGATTCCAATCTCCATCAGCTGCTCCAGTGATATCTGCTAAAGCCGAGACACTCAAACTGCTTTTAACTAAATATGCAGTGCCACTCTCACTGCTTCTTACTGTGACATTTCCAGTGGAGATAATAGAAATTGCCGAAACTGTTGGCGTTGGCGCAGTCGTGTCCACAACTATCGCTTTATTCGCGCTCAAAGATCCAGCAGCACCTGCCGCTGGCAATGTCAAAGTTGCATTGTTATTTGCGGCATCTTTTATGGTGCCACTATTTAGCGTCAGCGGTGATGTTGCTATGTAATTCAAATCGACTGAATTATCTCCGGCTTGCACCACGTAAGTGAAAGTTAAGGTATTGCTACCTGATCCTGAAACATAATTAACAGTGCGGTCAGTCGCCCCAGTTTCGATTGTTAGTTGTGGTGTTCCGGCAACAGTTACACCTTCACTAAAAGTAACTTGGATTGAAATGGAACTTCCAACTCCATAACTTCCGTTTGCAGTAGATGAGTTAACTCCACTTACAGTCGGAGCAGTGGTGTCAGCCGGGGTAACGCTATTTGATGCCAATGATGCAGCTGATGTTCCAGATCCATTTGTAGCCGTTGTCGTGAAAGTGTAAGCAACTCCATTAGTTAAGCCGGTAACCGTGCAAGAACCGCTAGCACCAGTCACGGTGCATGTTTTGGTAACACCGCCAACTTGCGGTGATGCACTTACTAAATATGAAGCAGGCGCTCCCCCACTTCCGGCAGCAACCGTTACGGTCGCAGATCCATCTCCGGCAACTGCTGTTGGCGCGGTTGGTGTTCCTGGAATAGTTTCAGAGATTTGCGCAGTCACCGCTGATGTACCAACTGTTGATTGCGCAACACCACTAACAGTGCTGGTTCCAGTAACAACAGATCTTAGATAATTACCTGCATCGCCTGCCGTAGCTACATATGTTGCAGAGGTTGCCCCTGAGATATTTGCACAACTTGTGGCTCCAGCATCTGAGCACCTTTGCCATTGATAACTTTTTACAATTTCCACTGGTTGCGCTGTAAAAGCAACAACGGAGGTAAGTGTGGCACCTGATGCTGCACTTCCAGTTGGTGCACTAGTGCTTGAAATAACAGGGGTGTAGGAACGCGCCCTCATGCCAGTGCACGAAGATCCTGCCATTAAATTTTTAACATCGGCACCTTTAGTTGCACGTATCAATGGACTATATGAATTTGAATACCAATCTGTCGCTGATAAAGATCCACTATTTCCTGTCACGCCAGGGATTACAACGTAATTCGAGCCATCAAATGAGTACTCCCATTTATCAGGAACGCCGCCGCCTGAATAAGATACGGAGAAACTTACAGAGGCGTTTGTGACTACACCATTGGAAGAGCTACAACTTGTGCTTATCGATGTTGAATCTGCAGCAGCGTAATTTATGTTTAAAAGTGAAAAAATTAGTGAAATAAAAGTTACTCTCAAGATCGAGTTTTTCAACGGAGAGTTAGCTTTGGTCACCTTTTAATTGTAAAGGAGATATGGAGTGTAAATATTTTTGCCCTGTAGTAACAATGTATGACAGATAATTATTTGATGTTTACCTGTACCGATACTCTAATTTTTTGGCCAGTTTTTAATCCACTGATATTGATCAAAGCATCAGATCGTGCAGGCCTTACTGTCACAGGTGGTGCTACAGGTTTTGGTGAATTTTTGCGAATCGTTTTAGCAACTTTCTTAGCGGTAGTTGCCACTTCATCAGCCACAATCAAATCTGCGGTTGCTTTTTCAGAGGCATCATTAGCCTTTTTGGCAATTTTGTTGGCACTCACTGCGGCTTTTATTTTTATCTGCACTGCTACTGCGGCTTGCGCAGAACTCTTTTCTAATTTTTCGGTAGAAATGGCAAGTACTGAGGCTTCTTGAAGAGATTCATCAACTACATCTTGTGCCAAATCAACCTTCTTCTCAACTTCAAGAATTAATTTTTGAACCATGGCGCGCTCTTCAGCTGTATCTGCTGACGCAAGTTGATCAGATAATTTAACTTGCTCTTCCAAAACTAAAGCAAGAGTTGCTGTCGCTTTTTGTGCATCCTTTTCAGCTTCCGCTTTTTCCGCTGTAACTTTTGCAAGTTCTTGCGCTCTCTTTTGTGCTAAATCTGCAGCAATCGCAGCAGCCTTTTGTTGCGCTGCCGCTCTAGCTACAGCATTTGCTGCAATTCTTGCCGCTGCATTAGCGGCACTCTTCGCTGCTAATGCTTCACCTGCTGATGCTTTAGCTGCCAGATCAGCGCCAATTTTAGCTGCCGCTGCCGCAGCATCAGCTGATGCTGATTTTGCGACAGTTGCCGTTGCTGAATTTAAAGATCCGATAGAAATTGTTACTTCTTTTGCTGCAGCAACTACTGCCCTTTTTGCAGCTACTTCCGAAGCGGCAGCTGCGGCTGCATTTCTTACCGCTGCTGCGGCTTGCACTCTTGCCGATGCTGCAGCAGCAGCGGCTAGTTGTTTAGCGGCTGTGCTTACTGTTGGAGCTTTTGCCAAATCTGCTGCTTTTGCCGCCGCGGCTTGTGCTGCTGCTTGTGCTGCGTTTGCTGCTGCAATTCTTGCTGCGGCGGCTGCTGCAGCTCTTTCTGCTGCAACTTGCGCTGCTTGTGCTGCGGCAATTTTATCTGCAGCTAATTGTGCAGCGGCGGCGGCAGCGGTTCTGTCTGCCAAAGCTTTTGCTGCGGCCTCTGCTGCTGCTTTATCTGCCGCTGCTTTCGCTTTGGCTTCTGCTGCAGCTTTTTCTGCCGCTGCTTTTGCAGCCGCATCTGCAACTGCTTTTGCGGCCGCTGCTTTTGCTGCTGCATCGGCACCATCTGTCGAAATACTGGCAGGAGAACTTGTAGTTGGTGTTACAGGGACAGCTGCATTTGGATCAACGACGGTGATAACAAATGTGATTGAACTACTTTGATTTTTTTGATCAGTTGCAGAAATTGTTAATGTTGCAGAGCCAGCAGTTGTTGGTGTGCCTGAAATATTCCCAGTAAATGGGTCAAAAGTTAATCCGGCGGGGAGCACTCCAGATGTTATTGCATATAAGATTGGTACTGCTCCGCCAAAAGCTACAGTGGCCAAATCGTATGGTTCATTGATATTTGTGGTAATTCCAGTTGTTGGTGTTGCAGCTCTTGGAGGGCCGGTTATCTCTGCGCTGATTGGTGATGGCGCTACAACATTTGGTGCAACACCATTTGTCGCTGTGGAAACAACTCGGATGAATTTACCTTCATCAGAAGATGTAGTTGTATAGGTGGCAGTTGTTGCACCGTTAATCGCCGCACAGGTCGTTTCATCTGTTTCAGAGGTACATCTTTGCCATTGATAAGTTATGACTGGTACTGGTGCACCTTCAAAAAATGCAACCGAAGTCAGTACGTTGCCGACAATATCTATACCACTTGGAGGACCATCAACTAGCAGATTCGGTGGGAATCGATCTTTAGGAGTAGTAACTGCAGATGCAGAACTAGCAAAACTTGTATCTACTGCGTTTGTTGCAGTAACTGTAAATGTGTAAGGCCGCTCATTGTCTAAGCCAGTAATTGTGCAACTTGTGGCACTGCCCGCAGGTGTACAACTTTTCTCTGGAGAGATTGGTACACCATCGATTGTTAATGCAATAACTTTATAATTTGTGATTGGTGATCCATTAGCCGATGGTGCAGTAAATGTAATTGTTGCTTCTTCATCGCCAGCTGCTGCCACAACATTTGTTGGTGCAGATGGTTTGGCGATGGGAGTAATTGAATTAGATGCAACAGAAGCTGCAGAAGTTCCTGGTACTGAGTTTCTCGCAACAGCTGTAAATGTATATGCCACACCTGGTGTCAAACCTTCAACCAGGCAACTGGTATCTGGGGCTAATACAGTGCAGGTAAATCCACCTGGAGAAGAAGTGATTGTGTAAGAGGTGATTGAATCTCCACCATTAGATGCGGGTGGAGTAATGGTGACAGTGGCACTTCCAGGAGATGTTGTTGAGGAAGTCGCTGCAGAGAGAGTTGGAGCACCCGGAACAGTTTTTGGAGTTACCGCAACAGATGGTGCTGAAAGATCTGAAATATAAGCTCCGTTTGATGCACGCACTGTAAATGTGTAAGCCACACCATTAGTTAAACCAGGCACTGTGCAAGTAAGTGGAGTTGTGAACGGTGCATTAAGTACACAGGTAAATCCACCTGGAGATGAAGTAACAGTGTATGAAGTTATTTCAGCGCCACCATTATTGCTTGGCGCAGTAAATATAACTACCGCGTTGGTGTTTCCAGCTACTGCACTAACTGAAGTTACTAACGTTGGTTTTGTAGCCGGGATTACTGAATTTGATGGTGCCGATGGCGCAGTAACTCCGGAATTGTTTTGCGCAACTGCAGTGAAGGTGTAAGCGGTTCCATTATCAAGTCCCGAGATTGAACAAGTAGTTGCTGGGCTATATACGGTGCAAGTTGCGCCACCAGGTGCGGCGGTCACTACGTATGAAGTTGCTGGGCCACCATTTCCACTTCCTGGAACTACGGTAATCGTTGCGCTTGCATCCCCCACGACAACAGTCGGTGCAGCCGGCGTATTTGGTGCATTTAAAATCCATTGCGCAGTGATCAATGTATTTGCAGCTGGCATTGTGAAGTTTGCGCCCGCAGCGTAGAGATCAATTCCATCGCTCCACTTATCAAAGGTGTAACCAGCACGCGCAAATCCAGAGTGTGCTGCCAGAACTGCAGTTGCACCAGTGGCCGCACCTTGTGCGCTAGGCAAGGTACCACTTGTAATGGTTCCAGAATAAATAATCGTGTTAGTTGCTGCGCTCCACTGCGCATAAAGTGTTACATCAGCACTTCCCAAAATTAACTGTGAACCTGCGCCGTAAGCCAATCCTGAACCATCTGCATTTGTTGTCCAGTTACTAAATAAGTATCCGGCTCGAGATGGCTTGTTGGAATTCAATGAAACTATCTCACCAAGATTTCCAGTTTGAACGACTGGAATTCCAGTTACGCCAGCGACTGAATTATCGGAAAATGTGATGTTGTAAGCAATCGGAGCCCACACTGCATACAAAAGATAATGTCCATCTCGAACCGTATAAGCCGCATTAGCGCCAACAGTTTCATTACTCTGATCTATCCAATTTAAGAAGTTATACCCAGTTCTAACTGGAATTGCAGCCGTTGTGATTCCGGTGTTGTTTATATATGTTGCATCAACAGGAACAGCAGAACTTCCACCATTTAATGAATATCTAACTGTGTAAATCGCAACCCATTGAGCGGTGAATGTTGGCGGAACTGCAGTGACTCGATAGGTATCACCAGGACGATATGTCGAGCTTCCATCGTTCCAACCAACTAATACGAAATTCCCTGCAGTTGTAGTGGTTGCGGTATCAGTTGTCGGCAAAGTAAATAATGAACCGTACGCTGCTGTTGTCGCGTTAGGAAGTGCAGTTAAAGTCGGCGCAACTCCCCCCGCTAATCCGGCAGAGAATGTGATGGCAACATTTGCCAAACTCCATTTTGCATAAAGAGTTACATCAGCGTTAGTCGTAAATGGAGCAGTTGCTAGTGATCCGGTAGGTGTTGTGGACCAACCATCAAAAATGTATCCGCTCTTACTCATTCCACCAACAGCTGGAAGGGTAATTCCAGTATCACCAGCAACATAAGTTGTTCCAGATGGGGCAGAACCTGACGTTGCTCCATTTTTGTCAAAGGTAATTAGATAAAGCGCAATCCAGCGAGCGGTCAGAGTTACATTTGCACTTCCAACAGTGTAAACACTTCCAGCGCGATAGGTATTTGTTCCATCGCTCCATCCACCAAAAGAAAATCCAGATTTACTCAACCCAGTTGCGGCTGCAACTGTAAGCGTTTCACCAATTATTTTGGTTCCTGAAGTTGGGAGCGTTCCGGTTCCGCCATTTAATGCATAAGTTACTGAAAAATTGGTGTAACTCCACTTAGCAAATAAAGTTAAATTGGCACTTAACGAATAGGTGGTGTTTGTAAGCCCTGGCCCGTAATCAATTCCACTTCCATTAGCGGCAGTGTTCCAACCAGTTAATGTATAGCCGCTCTTGGTAAGCACGCCGCTGAATCCAGCAATTGAGTAAGCAGTAGAGCCGGTTGTAAATGTTCCATTTGCAGGTGCTGAACCACCATCACTTCCATTTGAATTGTAAGTGATCGCATAAGAGATGCCACTCCACTGTGCGTGCAAAGTGCCCGTGGCTGCTGGAGAATATGAAGCTCCATTTTGGCCAACCAAACTCCCACCAGTTGATGCAGTAAACCAACCATTGAAGTTATAACCATTTTTAACCGGTGTTGGCAAAATCAATGGAGTGCCAGTTGTAAATTCAGCAGTTGTATTTGTGGTTGAGTTGTTTGCGTTATAGGTAATTACATAACTTGTCGGAGTAACTGCAGAAGTTACATTTGATACAGGTGAAGTTAATGAAGATTTGTAAGCAACGGCTGAGAATTTATAAGCAGTGTTATTTGTTAAACCAGAGATCACGCAAGATGTATTTGGCGCAGTGACGGTGCAAGTTATCGGACCTGCTAATGCCGCTCCGCTGTTATCTAAAGCAGTCACCAGATAAGAAGTTGGAGCACCACCTGCCCCAGCAGTAACAGTTATGGTGGCATTTGCATTACCGGCAACAGCGGAAATTGTTGGTGCGCTTAGTGGTGTCGTTGCCGAAACTAGATTTGAACTCACACCCTCTCTTCCATTGAATGCACGAATCACGACCGGGAATGTTGTTCCATTAGCAAGACCAGTAACAACTAATGGTGAACTGATTTGTGCAGGAGAAGGGGTCACCCAAGTAGTGCCGCCATCAATTGAATATTGATAATTTGAAATAGTAGCCCCACCATCACCTACAGGTGGAGTGAAGGCAATTGAAAGTTGGCCAGATGTTGGTGTTATTGCAGTAATTGTTGGCGCACTTGGAGTTCCGTATGCGTAACGAAGAATTACAATTCCGGTACCGCCAGCTCCACCACCTTGTGTATAGCCACTACTTCCGCCACCACCAGTATTTGCAGCACCTGCAATACCCACGCCCGTAGCAGTTGCATTTGCGCCTCCGCCGATTCCACCTAATCCCGTCCACTTTGAATTCCACCCATAAAGAGCGGTTCCGCCGCCGCCGCCGTAATTCATTGCGGTTCCGGAAATC
>Ga0214168_1000846_pt1 | contig 12365 bp, 10 predicted proteins | sample LakMenepilimnion_FD_153002 | JGI IMG/M metagenome (GOLD analysis project Ga0214168, IMG submission 153002) | Freshwater microbial communities from Lake Mendota, WI - Practice 29OCT2010 epilimnion v4 | ecosystem: Environmental > Aquatic > Freshwater > Lake > Epilimnion/Euphotic zone | place: Lake...
GCACGCCTGCGGCTTTGGCGAAACCGGCGGTCATGAGTGCGGTCGAAACGAGAGGTGCTTTGCCGCCAGGGACATAGACGCCGACGCGGTCGAAGGGTGTGAAGCGTTCGCCGACAGTGGCGCCTTCGGCATTTTTCATCGACCAATCCTTGCGAAGGCTGTGCTTGGCGAAGGCGTGGATGTTTTTGAGGCTGCGCGAGACGGCGCTGCGCGTGGCGCGGCTTACGGATTTTTCGGCGGCAGCCATTTCCGCTTCGGTGACAAACAGCGACTTTGGTTTGAGCGTTGCGCCGTCGAAACGTTTGGTGAGCGTCACGAGTGCCTCATCGCCCTTGGCGGCAACTTGGGCGATGATTTCGCCGACCAAATCGCGCACGCCTGCTTCCGGGATCGCGCGGCGGTTGAGGCGCCTTACGAATGCCTGGTATGCCGGATCGCTGTGGCTGAAAATTTTCATGCACGCTTCTCGAGAGGGACGAAGGATCGCTGGGTGGCACCGGTGTAAATTTGGCGCGGGCGCACGATGCGGCTGTCCGTGTCTTCCATCACTTCCTTGTAGTTCGCGACCCATCCCGGCATGCGACCGATGGCAAACATGACCGTGAACATGTCGGTTGGGATGCCGATGGCGCGCATGATGATGCCGCTGTAGAAGTCGACATTCGGATAAAGTTTGCGGGCGATGAAGTATTCGTCGTGGAGTGCGATTTCCTCGAGTTTTTTGGCAATTTCGAGCAGTGGGTCCGACTTTTGAAGTTGGGATAGCACCTTGTCGCACTGTTGTTTGATGATGACTGCGCGCGGGTCGAAGCTCTTGTAAACGCGGTGGCCGAAGCCCATGAGGCGGCGGTTGCCGACCTTGTTTTTCACTTCGGTGAGGAACTTCGTGCCGTCGTCGCCTTCCTGGTGGATTTCCTCGAGCATTTCGAGCACCGCTTGATTGGCGCCGCCGTGGAGCGGGCCCCAAAGCGCGCAGACGCCGGCGGATGCAGAAGCGAAAAGGTTGGCGCGGCTCGAGGCGACCGTGCGGACCGTCGAAGTCGAGCAGTTTTGTTCGTGGTCGGCGTGGAGCAGGAAGATCAGATCGAGGGCCTTGACGATTTCCGGATTGAGTTCGCAGTCCTCACCGGGTTGCGAAAACATCATGTGGAGGAAGTTCGCGGTGTAATCCAGTGTGCTGCGCGGATAGATCGGCGGAAGGTCGTGGGCCTTGCGGTAGGCGAAGGCGGCGATGGTGCGGATTTGAGAAATGAGGCGTGCGGCGTGGTGCGGGAAATTCATCTCGCGGTTGTCGCCGCTGGCGAGGTCCGGATAGTAGGATGATGCCGCATTGATCATCGCCGAGAGGATCGCCATCGGGTGGGCGGTGTGGGGGAAACCTTCGAAGTGGAAGCGCATGCTCTCGTGGAGCATTTGGTTGTCGGTGAGCAGCGTGGAGAACTCGGCGAGCTCGGTGGCGGTGGGGAGTTCGCCATAGATCAGCAAATAGGCGGTCTCGATGAAGGTACTTTTTTCCGCGAGTTCGGCGATGTCATAGCCGCGGTAGCGAAGGATGCCCTTTTCGCCATCGATGAAGGTGATGGCGCTTTTGCATGAGCCAGTGTTGCCGTAGCCGGGGTCGAGCGTGATGAAGCCGGTTTTGCTACGGAGGGCTGAAATATCCATGCCTTCCTCACCTTCGGAGCCGGTGACGGTTGGAAGCTCGAGGACTTTGCCGTCGATGTTCAGTTCCACTTTTTTGTTCATGTGCGGCGCAATCAAGCAGTTTCAATTCCAATGCGCCAGTTCTCTTTGCGCGTAATTTCTCGGGCGGCGTTTGGCCTTATTCGCTGACATCCGGGTAGGAGCCGAGGAGCTTGATCATCGAGCAATGCTGGTGGAGCTCGGCGAGGGCTTCGGCGACTTGCGCGTCCTCGCAATGGCCGGCCAGGTCGACATAGAAGACATATTCCCATTCCTTGCGTTTCGAGGGGCGGGATTCGATTTTTGAAAGGTTGATGTGGAAATTGTCGAAAGCCTGGAGGGCTTTGACGAGTGAACCGGGGCGGTCGTGAATGGCAAAGAGGACTGAGGTGCGGTCGTGGCCGGTGGGCGGACAGGTTTTTTCGCCGATCACGAGGAAGCGGGTCGTGTTGGTGGCGCTGTCCTGGATGTTGCTCTCGAGCAGGTCGAGGCCGTAGATTTCCGCGGCGAGCGGACCACCGAGTGCGGCGGCGCCTTGCTTGGCCTGTTCCTGTGCGATCTGGGCGGCCTTGGTGGTGGATGAAACCTCCACGAGGTCGGCTTGGGGAAAATTTTTGTGGATCCACGAGCGGCATTGGCCGAAGACCTGCGGGTGCGAGTAAAGCGTGCGGATCTCGCTGCGCGGGATGGCGGCCATCAGGCAATTTTCGATGCGCAACAGAATTTGCGAGCAGATGTGCAGGGGGGAATCGACAAACAGATCGAGCGTGTGGGACACCGCGCCTTCGGTGGAGTTTTCGATCGGCACAACGCCGTAGTCCGCGCTGCGGCGAGTGACTTGATCAAAGACATCGGCGAAGTTTGGCTGTGGAGAGTAGCCGACCGAGTGGCCGAATTTTTTGATCGCCGCTTGATGCGTCCAAGTGCCTTCGGGACCGAGGTAGGCGATTTTGAGATCGTCCTCGAGCGCGAGCGCGGCCGACATGATTTCGCGGTAGATCGCGCGGATTGAAGTCTCGCTGAGGCGTCCCTGATTCATCGAGATTAGGCGGCGCAGCAGGGCTTCCTCGCGCTCGGGTGCGTAGATTTGCAGGCCGTCGCGTTTTTTTACCACGCCAACTTCATGCACGAGGTCGGCGCGACGGTTGAGCAGGTCGAGCAGCTCTTGGTCGATGGTGTCGATCTGGCGGCGAATGTCGTCGAGGTTCACGGGAGTCGGTGGATTCAGGATTCGGAATCGGCGAAGGCCTCATCATTGCCGGCGCTGGCAGCCGGGCTGCCGATGGCGCTGAAAGCGAGTTGCATTTCCGGCTCTGCTTGATCTTTCGTTTCCGTGGCTTCGGGCAGTTTGATTTTGCGAAGCTCTGAAGCGTTCGGGAGTTCGTCGATCGAGCGAATGCCGAAGTGTTCGAAAAACAGGTCGGTTGTTTCGTAAAGTAATGGACGGCCGGGAAGTTCCGCGCGACCGCCGATGCGGATCAGGTCGCGGTCGAGGAGTTTTTGGATCATGCCGTCGCAGGAGACGCCGCGGACCGCCTCGATGGCGGACTTGGTGATCGGTTGGCGGTAAGCGATGATCGCGAGCGTTTCCATGGCGGGACCGCTGAGGCGTTCCGGTTTGCGGCCGGGGAAAAGTTGGCGGACGAATTCGCCGAATTCCGGGCGTGTGTAGAGCTTCCAGCCTTTCGGGCGTTCGAGGATGACAAACGAGCGTTGATGGGAGGCGTAGGATTCGTTGAGGCTAGCGATGGCGGTGTTGACCCGGTCCGCATCGGTTTGGCCTAGGGCAAGCAGCCAGTCGGCGAGTGGCGGGGATTCCTTGCCTTCCTCGATTTCGCGGAAACGCACATCTTCAGCCTCAGCGACGCGGCTGCGGATGAGGCGGGCGATTTCGTCCGAGGGGAGGGGGTCCTGGGAGGCGATGAGCAGGGCTTCGATGATGGCGTTGAGCTCCATACGGGGCGGCAGTTTATGATGGGGCGAAAGTTTAGTGTGGCGGGAGGGCAATACAAGCGTGCCGCCAGCGGGTGGTCGACTGGATATTTCGCGGTGGGGCGAATTTTTCCCTTGATGAGTCGCGCCACAAGGGCTAACCCACCCCGCTCTCCGCGATCGCAAACCATTTTCCGATCGGGCTGCGGGGAAGATCCTGATCCTAACAGTTGAACACTGCGCCATGGCTGCAAAGAAAAACACCCCGAAAAAAGCCGCCCCCAAAGGCAAGGCAAAACCTGTTGCAAAGCCTGTAAAAAAAGCGGTTTTGAAGAAAACGGCCACCGCTCCCAAGAAGGCGCTTCCAGCGAAAAAAGCGGTGAAGAAAGCTGCGCCCGCGAAGAAGTCGGCACCGGCAAAGAAACCCGCTGCCGTGAAGAAGTCGGCACCGGCGAAGAAACCCGCGCCCGCAAAGAAGCCGACCGTGTCCAAAAAAGCGACGCCTGCCAAAACCGTCAAGCCGGTGGCCAAGCCTGTCGCAAAGAAGGTGGCTGAAAAGAAAGCGATCGCACCCACGGCCAAGGTTGGGGTCAACAAGCCAGTTTCCCAAAAAATCGATGTTAAAAAGGCTCCGGTTTCGATCACAAAGAAGAAGCCTGAGGTCGTTGAGGTCGCCGTCGCGCCTGTGGCTCCCCACAACAATGCCTTCATCCAAAAGCAGCGTCAGCGTTTGCTCGACCTTCGCGACGATTTGGTCGACTCAATGTCGGGCATGACCCGCGATACCATCCGCAATGCACCGGAAGGATCCGAGGCTTCGGGCAGCGGTCAGCACCAGGGCGATGCGGGCAGCGATGCCTATGACCGTGACTTCGCGCTCTCGGTTTTGGCCAAGGAACAGGATGCCTTGTATGAAATCGAGGAAGCCTTGGTGCGGATTCGCAAGGGGTTTTACGGCATCTGTGAGCTTTCCAACCGCAAGATTCCACAGGCCCGGCTTGAGGCGATTCCATTTGCCCGCCTGACCGTTGAATGCCAGGCGCAGTGGGAGAAGGAATATGGCAAAAGGCGGTTCCGTCCCTCCAATGAGGTGGGCTTCAGCGGCGGAAAATATGCTGACGATGAAGATTCTGAGTCGGTTTCTCTTGACGAAGAGGAGGATTAAGGCATTCTCCGCGTCCCCCAAAATTTCCATCCATGCCACGCGAGATCATCATCCTTGAATGCACTGAGGCGAAAGCCGAGGGCAAACCGACTTCCCGTTACGTCACCACGCGCAACAAGAAGAGCCTCCGCACACCCGGCCGATTGGAGAAGGTGAAATTCAATCACTTCCTCAAGCGCCGCACCCTTCACCGTGAACTTCGCTGATTTTTCCCATGTCCGAGCCTAAAACCGTTCAACGCCGTATCAACTTCCGCAAGGCAAACCGTCAGATGCCTCGCAGGCGTCATGATATCCCTGCCGATCTAGTGGTCCACACCAACCCCGAGTTGCTCACCAAGTTCACTTCGGAGACCGGCAAGATCCTGCCGCGCCGCGTGACCGGTGTTTCGGCCAAGCTTCACCGCAAGATCACCAACGCGATCAAGCAATCGCGCGCGATCAATCTTCTGCCATAAGTTTTTCATTGTTATATTGTTTTGTGTTTTTGGGCCAGTCCGCGAGTGCGGACTGGCCTTTTTTTGCATCGACCGCACCGAGTCTTTGAATGTTCCATGGGTCCGACAATGACGGAGCGCATCAAGAGTGTTGAGGAAATGATAGAGCTGGGTGCGGCAGCCGCACGGGTTGCGGAAGCTGGCGCGGTGATCGGCTTGGTGGGAGATCTCGGTGCGGGTAAAACCCATTGGGTGAAGGGTTTTGTCGCGGAAATGGGCTGCATAGCTGAGGTCACGAGCCCGACCTTCGGTCTGGTGCACGAATACCGCGGCGGACGCCTGCCGGTGAGCCACTTTGATTTTTATCGCCTTGGATCGGCGGAGGAACTCGTCGCCTTGGGCTGGGATGAGTATCTTGAAGATGGTGGCGTGGTGGTTGCCGAGTGGGCCGACAAATTTTCGTCACTCATGCCACCCGAGACGCGGTGGAATTATTTCAAGATCGATGCGGATGGCGTGCGGATCGTGAGTGATCGGCCTGCGTGATTCATCGCCTCTATTGATCGCTCAATGGCAGACCGGGCAAGTGTTGAGTTTGGTGAAGAAGTCGTTGCCTTTGTTGTCGATGAGAATGAAGGCGGGGAAATTTTCGACCGTGATTTTCCACACCGCTTCCATGCCGAGTTCGGGGAATGCGACGACTTCTTGCGAGCGGATGTGATCCTGTGCAAGCAATGCGGCGGGGCCGCCGGCCGATCCGAGATAGAATCCGCCATGTTTCTTGCAGGCATCAGTCACCGCTTGCGAGCGGTTGCCTTTGGCCAGCATCACCATCGATCCGCCGTGCGATTGGAAGAGATCGACATAGCCGTCCATGCGTCCGGCGGTGGTGGGGCCGAAGGAGCCTGAAGGCATGCCCGGCGGGGTCTTGGCAGGTCCGGCGTAATAGACTGGGTATTGTTTGAAGTAGTCGGGCAAGTCACCGGTTTGGTCGAGGATCTCCTTGAGTTTCGCATGGGCGCTGTCGCGGGCGACAATGATCGTGCCGGTGAGGGCGACTGCGGTGGTGACCGGATATTTTTTCAGCGTCTTGAGGGTTTCCTCCATGCCGAGGTCGAGGTTGATCGGCACGCCTTTGAATTTCCAATCGTGGAATTTTTCCGGGATGAAACGACCGGGATTTTTTTCGAGTTTCTCGATGAAGATTCCGTCCTTGGTGATTTTTGCTTTCGCCTGACGATCGGCCGAGCATGAGACGCCGATGCCGACCGGGCATGAGGCGCCGTGGCGGGGGAGGCGAATGACGCGGACATCGAGGGCGAAGTACTTGCCGCCGAACTGCGCGCCGATGCCGATTTCGCGGGAGAGTGCGAGGAGTTCCTTTTCGAGTTCGAGGTCGCGAAATGCCTGGCCGTGTTCGTTGCCGGCGGTGGGCAGTTTGTCGAGGTAGCGGGTGGAGGCGAGCTTGACGGTTTTGAGGCAGTTTTCCGCCGAGGTGCCGCCGATCACGAAGGTGAGGTGGTAGGGTGGGCAAGCTGCGGTGCCGAGTGAGCGCATTTTTTCGACGCAGAATTCCTTGAGACGCTGGGGATTGAGAAGCGCTTTGGTTTCCTGATAGAGGAATGTTTTGTTGGCGGATCCGCCGCCTTTGCTCACGAAGAGGAAATGATAGGCATCGCCTTCGGTGGCGTAGAGGTCGATTTGCGCGGGGAGATTCGTCTTGGTGTTGACCTCCTCGTACATCGTGAGTGGTGCGGTTTGCGAGTAGCGGAGGTTTTCTTTCGTGTAGGTTTGATGAATGCCTTTGGAGAGAAACTCCGCATCATCGCAGCCGGTCCAAACTTGTTGGCCTTTTTTGCCGATGATCGTCGCAGTGCCCGTGTCCTGGCAAAATGGAAGGATGCCATGCGAGGCGATCTCGGCATTTTTCAGAAGCATGAGCGCGACCATGCGATCGTTTTCAGAGGCTTCGGAGTCATCGAGGATCGCGGCGACTTGTGCGAGGTGGTCAGGGCGCAGTGTGAAGTTGATCGCCTTAATCGCTTCAGCGGAAAGAAGCGTCAGGGCTTCGGGCGCGATTTTGAGGATCGGTTTGCCTTCGAACTCCGACATCGAGACATGCTCGGTGGATATGCATTCGTACTCCGTTGTGTCGGCGGCGATCGGAAAAGGGTCCTGATAGAAAAATGGTTTTTCTGGCATGGCTTGAGTCTTGTTTAAGCCTGCTTGGGGCGGTGGGCAAATGGATTTGCGCTGCGCGCCGTTCATAACGTGATTTCGAGCAGGTTGCCTTCGGGCCCAAGGTGCTTGCCGAATGCGGTGGCATCGATCATCCAACCGCCTTGGCGGTAGGGGTTTTCGGTCAATTTTGCAGGTTTGAGTTCGCAGCCATTGAGACTGACCCTACTCGGGGTGTGTGTCGCGTTGCGGACCTCGAAGCGAACACTGAGCCAATGGTTTTCCCATGGGATGGTCGCCTCGAGTCCGTTGAGTTCGAGGGGCAATACCGGATCGATGATGATGTGACCGTAATGCCCTCGGATGCCGAGCATGCGGGTGAGCACGAGGCTGAGAAAAATCCCAGGGCCACTTGAATAGATGCGCCAACCTCCGTGCACACCAATTTTTCCGGAGACGATTTCATCATAGCGCTCGGCTGCTTCATAGCGCGATGCGACATCCGCGTCGGAGCTGGAAAAATAGGCATTCGCTTGGCGCGGTAAGGCGTTGATGACAGATGATTTCAGGTCGGCGGGGTTTACCATGCCGAAGGCTGTGAGCATGGCATCGGCATTGCCGAGGTGGGCCATCGTTTCGATGAAGCGCAGGTGGGCGTGGGTGTAAAAGATGCCGATCTCGCGTGAGAAGCAGGAGCTGAGTTCTGCGCGTTGAAAGATTTCGCAGATGCCGCCACGATAGGCAGGTGGCCGATCCATGAGTCGTGCGCCATCGGCGGCGAGCAGGTGTTCTTCGATCAGCGAGAGATGATGTGACATTTCCTCCATGGAGAAAAGCCCGCCCAGCATCGAGCGGGTCATCGGGATGAGGCTGTAGTGAATGCCAGTGAGCTTATCGTGCGGGTGGAGCAGGGGTTGACCCGATGAGCATGATTTTTCGTCGAAGAGGAAGAATCCGCAGATGGTGCCATCGATCATCAGATGCTTGTGGCAGTCGGCTTTGACTGCGTCCGCAAAGCCATCGAGCCCTGGAAACTCTCGCTTCGACTGTCGTGAGAGTTCTTCGAGTCGGCGCAGGACTTGGTAGCAGAGGGCGACCGTCCATGAACTCACGAGGCGCTCGCGGAATTCGGGTTTTGCCGGTTGCAGCGAGTCATTCCAGTCGCCATCGCCGTAACGAAGTAATGCCGTGCCGGGCACGCAGTGGTCGCGAAGCCATTTGATATTGGCGGCGACATGATCGATGAGTGGCGAAGTTTCGCTGGTCGTTTGTGCGCTGCCGGGTTGGGTCCACGCGACTTGTTCCTCGAGAATCGAAATGTCGCCGCTTGATTCGATGTAATCGCAGAGTGCCTTGAGCGGCCAGAGCGGGATGTCGCCGTGGCAGTGGGCTTGTTGGATCCACCCGAAGGGATCGGTCATGAACCACTGCGGCCAGTTATTTTCGCCGATGAACTGATGTCGGTAGGTGAGAAGAATGATTTCGCGGCAACTGGCATGTCGCCCGAGTGCCAACAGCATTTCAACGGATCCCTGAGTGACATCGCGTGTGCCCCATGCACCGCCATTGTATTGTTCGATGCCATGCGGGACGGTGAGATGGATCATGCCGTTGTGGATGAACCATGGAAGGATGTGGTTCATCCGCGTGACCGCATGATGTTCGTGAATGAGGTCGATTTTTTGCGCATCGTCGAGCCAACTTGATTTTTCCGTCGATTCGCTTGCGAGTTGGCTGTGGCCTTCGATTTCGATTTCGAAGGATTTTACGGTGCGGGTTTGCATCACGAGCATCGCGTGGCTGCTTTCGCCACCGAAATCCTCCGCTCCGCCGAATGATGCGACGGATGCCAAATCTTTGGCGCGTAGGGTGAAATGCGCCTCTGGGTCTTCCTTGCGAAAAAGCCCTTCGCGATTGGCGCGGATGATGGCGCTGGCGCTTTGCGAGTCGATTTCTACCTCAGCGGTTTCGTCGTATTCGTTGATCCCGGCGATCAGGCCATGAGTGATGAGAAGTTCGACGGGATCGCCGGACAGTACGGTGATGCTTGTACTGCAAGATGATCGCGTGGGTTCGACGGAAACTTTGATTTCGATCTTGTGTGATGCGAGCTGATAGATCCAGCGGGCTTCATTGAGCGAAATTTCAAAGCATGATGGCACTCCGAGGACTTGCCATGTGTTGTTGAGACGAATCCATATTCGTTGGCCGGTCGATGGAGTGAGTCCATGGGTTTCGCGTGGAAAGGACAATAGCCGATGAAATGATGAATGGCCGCTGCTGAGGAGAGAGTTGAAGTAGCCAGCCATCAGCACGGTGGTGCTCAATTGCGAGGCGTTGGGAAAATCTCCGGCGCTTGAGCGAAGGATGTGGGCGTGTGGGCGAGGGCCAAGCACTTCCTTCGCGCGGGTGACGACATGGCTGATGCGGTGCCTGAGGAAAAACGAATGAAGTTGGCCGATCTCATCGCGTTCGACGAGGTCCCAATCATCGGGGAAAAAGTTTCGAAGATCAGACTCCTTTAAATTTTCTCCGTGTAGGACTGCGGGGTTGTGAAAAAGGGTCCGGCATGATTCGGCGGCACTCGAAGTATTGAAATTGCGCGGTGGATATTTTGGAAATTCGATCAGCGAGAGGTCGGCTGAGCTTGTTGGTTCCGGGTGATCGATTATGAATGCTGCGGTGAAGCGGCAAGTGTCGCTATCGTTCTGATTCGTATGGATCGTGCGACTGAGCAGGGCGCCGTAGGACGACTCCGCTTGCTTGAGACCAGTGAGGGAAACTGGGTTTGCTCCGAGGCATTGGAGATGATGCGACCGGTTGATCGTCGAGCTAAACACCTGGCTGGCATCGGTTGCAAATTCGTCGCAGCCCTGCTCGCAGGCCTGGATCAGGTAAGGGTTTTTGCGGTTCGCTTTGAGGTTTTGGCGGCTTGCGATGACCTTGCCGTAGATTGGGTGATCGAGCGGATGATGATCAATGTACTGGCTGGTGTACGACTCATTGTTGCGGGCCGCGGCAGGCGAGGTGAGGCCGATATCAAGACCGTGAAGCACGCGCCATGAGATCGGGTGACCGGAGAGATTTGAAACGCCGATTTCCGTGTCCCAGCCGTTGCCATCGGGTTTTAATGAAATGGTGAACGTGACCTTCGCTAACTCATTGGTATGGATCCAGATGGCTCTGTCATCGGTGATTGAGAAGCGGGCTTCGGATCCGGGTCCGATCAGCGTGATGACGTGCGTGCCCTTGGGTTCGGTAAGTTCCAGTGCGACATGGTGCATCGATCCCGCAAGCGGGCAACCGTAGCGCAGGTTGACCATCAGGTCATTGCCATGGCGAATCGAGTGCAGGTGACCGCCTTTGAAAAACCGGAAGTGGAGCGAGTTCTTGTCGCCCAGCGTGTGGGCGATGAGCGAGTCGTGAGTGGCTAGGGTTTTAAGGATTGGAGGCATCCGCGTGTGGCTTTTGAGCTATCGGTTGAAATGAAATTGAATGATTCGTAGGATCCGTCAGATCGAATCAGCGAAGCTTGACTTCATTCCATTGCTGTTGGCTGAAGTTTCTCGCGGCGAAGCACCAGATGATGAGCTTCTTGTCCTTGAGGAGATCGGGATTTTTTTTCAGATCCCTATAAAGTTTGGTGCGCACCGCTTTGATGCCATCTCCTTTGTTTGAGATCACATCTGGCGAGTAGCCCAAAGCTGGGGTCAAGTGATCGACGATGCCGGCGCCTGTCGCATGCATGTCGTCGCCCTGATTGTAAACGAGCAGGTGGCTGTCGCCCATAAGGAGAATGGGCGAGTTGGTGATGGCGCCCGGTTGGTTGACGGAGGTGGCGCATTTCGGCGCGGTGTGGAGCTCAAGAGTTTCTTCTGCTTCATTTCCCGCGAGGTCGCCTTTGATGGTGATTTGGGAAACGCTGGCTTGCGATTCAGTGTCGGCGGATGGGCTTTGAATCGGAACTTCCGGAAATCGTTCGGCAATGTGTTTGATGATGTGTCCGGAGATCCTAGCGGCGGTTTTTGGCGTAAAGTGCGAATCGGTTTTGCAGTAGATCGGATCGCTAGATTGGGAAAGTTTGTCGTAAAGATCGATGACATCGATATCGTTTTTAGTGAGTTCGTTGAGGTAAGCGCGAGTGGCTCTTGAGTATCCATTCGCTTCGGGCAATGCCGTTGCGTCGACCAAGCCATCCATGCGAATGACGGATTTTTCGGGAATGGGCATGAGCACCAGTTTGATCCCAATGGCTTTGAGCGCATCGGCGTATTTGCGGATTTCAATGACCGCCTCGGAATCTGCCACTTGCGGAATTTGATTTTGAGCCGTCAGAAGATGTTCGATTTCCGTGCTGAGGAAATACCATCCGTCGCGACCTTTGACCGTTTGGCTGTCTGCGCTGACGGTTGTGAGGGGAAGGTCTGGCAGGGGTGAAGCGACGGAGGAACCGGCCGGCTCTGCGTTTGCGGCGAATGAGAGACAAGCTTGGATGAGAACGAAGTAGCGTTTGGGATCGCGCAAAAAATTCATGGTTCGGTCGTTGGTTCGACCTGTCTTATCCAATTTGGTGGCTCCAAGGCAAGTTCGCCATCCGGTTCAGCCCGTTGGTGTCGGCCAAATTCATTTTCGGCATCGGCCCATGAGCCGAGAGTGACCTTGATTTTTTGACCCGGACGCAGCCCTGCCAGTTTCGTCCATTGGTGATCCTTGATCACCAAGCCGAAGCAAAACTCAACTCAAAAGCCTAGTCAGGAAATAAAATCTAGAAACAAATCACAAAGATGTACTGACAAGAACTTTGCAAAAAATTTCAATAAATTAAGTCATAGAAAAATCCGTACTCATCTTCCTATTCATGGCGGAAAAAATCTCTATTTGCCTTCTCATCCTTTTTCTGAGCTACATAAATACGATTTGAGCGAAATTACTGGCCTCGACGATTTACACAACCCCGACAGTTTAATTGCT
>Ga0214168_1000849_pt1 | contig 12332 bp, 11 predicted proteins | sample LakMenepilimnion_FD_153002 | JGI IMG/M metagenome (GOLD analysis project Ga0214168, IMG submission 153002) | Freshwater microbial communities from Lake Mendota, WI - Practice 29OCT2010 epilimnion v4 | ecosystem: Environmental > Aquatic > Freshwater > Lake > Epilimnion/Euphotic zone | place: Lake...
CCGTTTTACATTTGGCTCTTCACTAAAACGGTTTTTTTCGTTACGATACGTATTCATTTAAAGTATTAATCAAATCGAGGTTTTCATGAGTGAACATATAACACACCTTAACGATGCGAGTTTTGAGCAAGACGTGCTCCAGTCGCAACTTCCTGTTTTAGTCGACTATTGGGCGGAATGGTGTGGCCCTTGCAAGATGATTGCACCCATCTTGGATGAGATCTCTAAAGAATACGCCGGCCGATTAAAAGTTGGCAAACTGAACATAGACGATAACCAATTGACCCCGCCAAAATACGGCATACGCGGCATCCCTACCCTAATGCTGTTTAAAAATGGTAACGTGGAAGCAACAAAAGTTGGCGCCCTATCTAAATCCCAATTAACTGCATTTATTGACAGCAACATTTAAACCCTTTACGCTGTGCACATTATTGAGAATGTGCTTGATTTAAGCCCCTCAAATCAAGCACTTTTCAAACCCATCTACCCCTAGCTTCAACCTTCCCAAGACTACCCTTGTTTTAGTGAGCCTTCATGCACTTATCCGACCTTAAACATCTCCCCGTTACCGAATTAGTGGACATGGCGATTGCCGATGAAATCGACAATGCCAGCCGCATGCGAAAACAAGATCTGATTTTTGCCATTTTGAAACACAAGGCAAAAAAGGGTGAAAGCATATTTGGCGACGGCACACTGGAAGTATTGCAAGATGGCTTTGGCTTTTTGCGCTCACCGGATACCTCTTACTTAGCGGGTCCTGACGACATATACGTTTCACCGTCGCAAATTCGGCGCTTTAATTTGCATACGGGCGACAGCATACAAGGTGAAATTCGCATCCCTAAAGACGGCGAACGCTATTTCGCCTTAGTGAAGGTCGATGTGGTTAACGGTGAAGCGCCGGAAAACACCAAGCATAAAATTTTATTTGAAAACTTAACCCCCTTATTCCCGACCATACCCCTCACCTTGGAGCGCGATATCAAGGGCGTGGAAAACATTACCAGCCGCGTTATCGACATGATCGCACCGATAGGCCGCGGTCAACGTGGCTTACTGGTGGCCAGTCCCAAGAGTGGTAAAACGGTGATGATGCAAAATATTGCACACGCCATTACCGCCAATCATCCCGATGTCATTTTAATTGTGTTGCTAATTGACGAGCGACCTGAGGAAGTGACGGAAATGACCCGCTCCGTTAAGGGCGAAGTGGTGGCTTCAACTTTTGATGAACCCGCAACCCGCCACGTGCAAGTTGCTGAAATGGTGCTGGAAAAAGCCAAACGCTTGGTTGAGCATAAAAAAGACGTGGTGATTTTACTGGATTCGATTACCCGTTTAGCCCGTGCTTACAATACTGTCATCCCATCATCAGGCAAAGTATTAACCGGCGGTGTGGATGCCAATGCGCTGCAACGTCCTAAACGCTTTTTTGGTGCAGCACGTAACATTGAGGAAGGCGGTTCATTGACCATTATCGCTACCGCATTGGTTGATACTGGCTCTCGCATGGATGACGTCATCTATGAGGAGTTTAAAGGTACCGGCAACATGGAAATCCATCTTGATCGCAAAATGGCTGAAAAACGCCAGTACCCTGCCATCAACGTCAACAAATCCGGCACCCGTCGTGAAGAGCTGCTCATCGAAAAAGACGTGCTGCAGAAAATTTGGGTATTACGTAAACTGCTCTACCCCATGGACGACATCGAAGCGATGGAATTCTTGCTCGACAAGATTAAAGCCACCAAAAATAATGCGGATTTCTTTGACAGCATGCGCAGAGGCTAAACCGCCAGGGCGTTTTAATTTACAAGCCATCCTTGCATAGCAAGGCAAATGTAAATATAATGCTCGGCTCTTACAAAATCAGCTGCCGTATCGTTCGGCAAAATTGAGGTTACTATTATGAAAGATGGAATTCACCCAGAATACCGCGACGTTGTTTTTCAAGACATCGGCGCAGACTTTACCTTTAAGACACGCTCAACCATAGCGGCAAAAGACACCATTAAATGGACAGACGGTAAAGAATACCCGCTTGTAAAAATTGAAGTTTCATCAAAATCTCACCCGTTTTACACTGGTAAGCAAATGATTTTGGACACGGCTGGCCGTGTGGATAAATTCCGTAAAAAATACGGCATGTAATTCAAGTAATAGTCATCAAAACGGGCAGCTTAGGCTGCCTTTTTTATTGCCCTAAACTAAGCGGCCATAATGCAACTTAAGCCTTATTGCATAAGCCTATGGTGAAATGCCACTATCGGTTAAAATTAAGCCGCTAATTAGAGAAAACAGGCTACAAAAACCGCATGCGCTTTCAACTTGATCACGACTGGCAGGGCAATATGGCTACCCCGCGCGCCCACTTAGGCGACAGCGTGAAAATCCAATTATTGCTGGTTTTATGTTTCATTTGGGTGCTTTTAGGCTTAACTGGCCACGCCCCATGGAAACCGCTGGAATCCACCGGCATCAATATTGTTAAAATGCTATTCGATAAAGGCATATGGTTGGCACCCTTAACTAGCGATGCCACTACACTAGAAAACCCACCGCTTTATTACCTTAGCGCCGCAGCAAGCGCCTACACCCTCTCACCCTGGCTAACCATGCACGATGGCGCAAGATTGATCAACGCTCTATGGCTGGCCTTGATGTTGCTGATGGTGGGCATGAGCGGCCGGGAATTATGGGGCAATGGGGCAGGTCGCCATGCCACCTTGATCATGCTAGGCAGCATAGGCTTGGTGGTCAGCGCGCACAGCTTGTCGGTTGAAATAGCCAGCTTAACGGCCAGTGCGCTGGGGTTTTATGCGCTATCACTGGCTAGACGCCGACCCAAGCTTAGCAGTATGTTATTGGCTAGCTCCTTGTCCTTAGGCTACCTTTCTTATGGCCTAATGAGTACCTTACCCTTAATCAGCAGCGCCTTGCTGTTGATGTTAATTTTTAAAGCTTGGCGCACTCCTACCTTTCTTAAAACCCTATTGAGCGCGCTATTGCTCGCCAGCCTGCCAATTGGATTGTGGTTAATTCTGCTGCATCAACAACACATCGATTTATTTTATGCTTGGTGGAACGCGCATTTAAATGGCTTTAATCAGAGCAATCACCTGTATTTCTTACGCATTTTAATTTGGTATGCGTGGCCAGCATTGCCCTTAGCCTTATTAGGTCTATGGCACTATAGACAACGCTTGCATGTGCTTGCTCCCATGCAACTGATACTGGTCTTTTTTGCATGCCATGTTTTTTTCTTAGGCCTCATGGCCTCGGCCAAAGATATTAATGCCCTGACCTTGCTGCTGCCATTAACGGCACTGGCTGCTGGTAGCGTTGAACACTTAAAACGTGGCATGGCCGCAGCTTTAAACTGGTTTGGTGTACTTTTATTTGGCCTAATTGGCGGCCTTATTTGGCTGGGTTGGCTGGCCATGCTGACTGGCAACCCAATTAAACTCAAGCAACGCATGGTGTTCTTGTCGGGTGCGGAACAGTTAACTTTCAATTGGCTGGCTTTTATCATTGCCCTGTTGGTCACGGCAATTTGGCTGTTTGTTTGCATACGCGCCAGACAAACTAACAAATCCACCGTAAGCAATTGGGCGGTAGGCATGACCTTTGCTTGGAGTTTGCTTATGACGCTTTGGTTACCCTTACTCGATTCAGCCAAAAGTTACCAAACTGTTTTCACTAGCCTAGATCAACGATTAAGCATGCATAAGGGCTGCATCAATAGTTTACATGTTGAACGGCAACAAGCTTTGCTACTTAATTACTACAGCGCCATCGACCTGACGCCCGTCGCCAGCAGTCAACTTAGCACCTGTGACTACTTGTTGGTTTTTAATAAAAAAGGTCAGCAACGGTTTGAGCCGGATGGCTCTTGGCAACAAGCGTGGTCGGGCAAACGACCGGCCGACAGAAAAGAGAGTTTTTACTTATACCAACGCTTAGATTGATTGCCGACTAGCTGGCCTAAACGCAGTTGGCCGGCATTAGATTTTTAGATGAGCGACGATGGCTTTTTGTACCGGCACATGCAACCCCACGCCGGCTTGCTGTCCAACATGCTGGGCAATTTGTTGACGCATGGCCAAAGCCCAAAAACGGTTAATGTGTTCGGCTATACCCTGTTCCGCTTGCGCGGGATCGGGGTAGGATTCGTAAAAATCGCCTATCTGATTAGCCATAGTAATTAAACGCTGTATGTCCATTTTTAAATACCCACTAGCCTTAGTCTAAACTGATTCAATATAATATTTTTTCACCATGGCTGTACACCACGAAACGGCCATCCCGAGCAAAGCCGACCAAGCATAAGCCGCACTGCTCAGCCACGCGCACTGCTAAAGCGGTTGGCGCGGATACCGCCACCAACATCGCCAAACCTGCGGTGGCCACCTTTTGCACCATCTCAAAACTGGCACGACTGGTAGTAAGAACAAAACCGCTTTTATCTTGTTGCCCGGTTTTCGCTAATGCGCCTACCACCTTGTCCAAGGCATTATGCCGCCCTACGTCTTCGCGCACCAAGCTTATGCTGCCATCGGCTAACACATAAGCACTAGCGTGCGTGGCGCCGGTTTGTTGTTGCAATAGCTGGTGCGAGGGCAAAGCCGCCAATGCACTAACTATGCTCGCCGAGGTAAACTTAGCGGCATTGTTTAATGCTCTTGGGTAACGCATGGCTTGAGCTAAATTTTCCGCGCCACACAAGCCGCAACCGGTTTTACCGGCTAAGGTACGGCGCCGTTCTTTTAACTGCATAAAACGCTCACTGGCTATGCTGCAATGTAAGGCCATACCTTGTTCTTGTTCTAGCACTTCTATGCCATAAAGCTCACCAGCATGCTCCACTATGCCTTCACTTAAGGCAAAACCCAAGGCAAAATCTTCCAGATCCTGCGCCGTGGCCAACATCACCGCATGCGACACGCCATTGTAGACCATGGCCACCGGCGTCTCTTCGGCCAAACAATCTTGTGCCGGTCGAAGTTCGCCATCTCGCCACTGTTGCACGCTTAGCAAACTCGAGGCCTGGCTTAACACGACGGACTTAGTCTCCATCAATCTATTTTAGCGGCTTCTGCATTCCTGCCAGCAAACGCCAATTGCGCCTCACTAAAGGTTTTGTAATGCAACTGCCAATCCGACAACTGATTCACCCGCGACACTTGCACCGCCGTCACTTTAAACTCAGGGCAATTGGTCGCCCAATCACTGTTGTCGGTGGTGATCACGTTAGCACCCGATTCAGGATGGTGGAAAGTAGTGTAAATAACCCCCGCCTGGACGCGCTCGGTTAATTGAGCGCGCAATACGGTTTCGCCAGCACGACTGCTTATGCCTATCCAATCGCCATCTTTAATGCCTCTTTCGTTAGCGTCGTGTGGGTGTATCTCCACCACGTCCTCGTGATGCCATGCCACGTTTTTGGTACGACGGGTTTGCGCACCTACGTTGTACTGCGACAAGATTCGACCTGTGGTCAAGATCAATGGGTATTTGGCATTGACTCTCTCCGTGGTTGGCACGTATTTCGTAATAAAGAATTTGCCCTTGCCGCGCACGAACTCATCAATATGCATGGTCGGTGTACCGGTTGGATAGTCGTCGTTACACGGCCATTGTATGCTGCCCAATTGATCCAATTTCGCAAAACTCACGCCTTTAAAAGTAGGCGTTAACGCAGCAATTTCATCCATGATGTCACTGGCATGCTGGTAATCCATTTTGTAGCCCAAGGCTTGAGCCAACATGGCGGTAATTTCCCAATCTTCGTAACCTTGCCCGCCTACATTATTTTTAGGGGCCATGACACGGCGTACTGGTGAGATGCGGCGCTCAGCGTTGGTAAAAGTGCCGCTCTTTTCTAAAAACGATGCGCCAGGAAAGAACACATGGGCATACATCGCCGTTTCGTTTAAGAATAAATCTTGCACAATCACGCATTCCATATTCTCTAAGGCATGGGTGACATGCTGGGTATTCGGATCGGATTGCACGATGTCTTCACCCACGCAATACAAGGCTTTGAAGTGGCCTTCACTGGCCAAGTCCAGCATATTAGGTATGCGCAAGCCGGGCTCATCGCTAAGCGGCCTACCCCAAGCAGCCTCAAACAAGGCTTTCGCCGCTGGGTCTGAAACATGGCGATAGCCAGGGTACTCGTGAGGCATGGAGCCCATGTCACATGAGCCTTGCACGTTGTTTTGACCGCGTAATGGGTTGATGCCCACGCCTTCACGCCCAACATTGCCGGTGGCCATGGCCAAGTTGGCTATGCCCATCACGGTTGTGGAGCCTTGCGAATGCTCAGTCACGCCCAAGCCATAATAAATGGCGGCGTTACCACCGGTAGCAAACAAGCGCGCCGCCTGTCTAATTTTATTGGCGTCCACGCCCAATTCATCTGCCAAGGCCTCTGGGGAATTCTCAGGCTTGGCAACAAAATCACGCCACAACACAAACGAATCCCACTCGCAGCGTTCTTTAACAAAATCTTCTTTGACCAAGCCTTCCGTCACCACCACATGGGCTAAGGCCGAAATCAGGGCAACATTGGTACCGGGGCGTAAATTTAAATGGTAATCCGCACGAATATGCGGTGTATTTTCCACCAAATCAATCGCACGTGGATCGGCAATAATGAGTTTGGCGCCTTCACGTAAACGGCGTTTCATTTGTGAAGCAAACACCGGATGGCCATCAGTAGGGTTAGCGCCTATGATCATAATGACGTCAGATTGCATCACCGAATCAAAGGTTTGTGTACCGGCTGATTCACCTATGGTTTGTTTAAGGCCATAGCCCGTTGGGCTGTGGCAAACACGGGCGCAGGTGTCGACGTTATTGGTGCCAAACACCGCTCGCACCAACTTCTGCGTGACGTACACTTCTTCATTGGTACAACGGGAGGAGGTAATGCCGCCCATCGCGTCTTTACCGTATTTGGCTTCTATGCGTTTGATTTCACTAGCCGCGTAATTAATTGCCTCTTCCCAGCTAACCGACTGCCATTCATCCTTGATGCTTTTTCGTATCATGGGCGTGGTGATTCTGTCTTGATGGGTAGCATAACCCCAAGCAAAGCGCCCTTTAACGCAAGAGTGGCCGTGGTTGGCGCCGCCGTTTTTATTCGGCACCATGCGCACCACTTCCTCGCCTTTCATTTCCGCGTTGAAGGAACAACCCACACCGCAATAAGCACAAGTAGTGGTCACACTGTGCTCAGGCACTCCGTGGTCTATGACGGTTTTTTCAATTAAGGTCGCGGTTGGGCAAGCTTGCACGCAAGCGCCACAGGACACGCATTCGGAGTCCAAGAAATTAGTGACCCCTGCTGCCACTTTTGATTCAAAGCCGCGCCCAGAAATGGTCAGTGCAAAAGTGCCCTGGGTTTCTTCGCAGGCACGCACGCATCGCGAGCAAACAATGCACTTGCTCGGATCAAAGCTAAAATAGGGATTGGATTCGTCTTTAACGGATTTGAGGTGATTTTCGCCATCGTAACCATAGCGCACTTCACGAAGGCCCACTGCACCGGCCATGTCCTGCAACTCACAATCGCCATTGGTGGCGCAGGTCAAACAATCCAAGGGGTGATCGGAAATATACAATTCCATGGTGCCACGGCGAATATCGGCCAATTTTGCTGTTTGCGTATGCACTTTGATGCCATCCGCAACCGGCGTTGTGCAAGAAGCAGGGTACCCACGGCGCCCCTCAATTTCCACCACGCACAATCGGCAAGAGCCAAATGGCTCCAAACTATCGGTTGCACACAATTTAGGCACATTAATACCGGCCATGATGGAAGCACGCATGATGGATGTGCCTTCAGGCACAGTTATTTCCCTGTCATCTATGGTCAAGCTTACTTGTTTATTCGACAAGCTGGCTGGCGTGCCGTAATCCAATTGGTCATCGTAATTGGTGCGGCTATGTTCGGGCTGATGGCTAGTGTTGTATTTAATATCGTCCATGACGCTCTCCTATACGGTTTTAGCCAAGCTAAACCGTGGCATCCTTAATGTTAAAGTCTTCAGGGAAATGGTTAATTGCACTTAATACTGGGTACGGTGTCATGCCACCCAATGCACACAGCGAGCCATTTAACATGGTGTCACTTAGGTCACGCACCAACTTGATGTTTTTAATACGATCGGTGCCGGCAATGATTTTATCCATCACCTCCACACCTCGGGTTGAGCCTATGCGGCATGGCGTGCATTTGCCGCATGATTCAATGGCACAAAATTCAAAGGCATAGCGCGCCATTTTAGCCATGTCTACCGTGTCATCAAAGGCCACTATTCCGCCGTGGCCCAGCACAGCCCAAATAGCACTAAAGGCTTCGTAATCCAAAGGCGTATCGAATTGCGATTCCGGAAGAAAAGCACCCAAGGGACCGCCTACTTGAACAGCCTTGATGGGTCGACCACTGGCTGAACCGCCACCGTAATCGTAAAGCAGTTCGCGTAAGGTAATGCCAAAGGCTAACTCTACTAAGCCGCCCTGTTTAATGTTGCCAGCCAACTGTATGGGCAAGGTACCGCGCGAGCGACCCATGCCATAGTCAGCGTAATATTGGGCACCCTTGTGCAGAATAATCGGCACCGTGGCCAATGAAATCACGTTGTTAACCACGGTCGGTTTGCCAAACAAGCCTTCAATGGCTGGCAAAGGTGGCTTAAAGCGAACTAAGCCACGTTTGCCTTCCAAACTTTCTAATAAAGAGGTCTCTTCACCGCATACGTACGCCCCAGCCGCCCGGCGAACTTCTAGGTTAAAGCCATAGGATGAGCCGAGTATTTTGTCGCCTAAATAACCAGCCTGTTCGGCTTTAGCGATGGCTTCATTGAGCACCGCAAGCGCGTGCGGGTATTCCGAACGCAAGTAAATATAGCCTTGTGTGGCGCCAACGGCGATGCCGGCAATGGTCATGCCCTCAATCAACACATAGGGGTCATTTTCCATGATCATGCGATCTGAATAGGTGCCGGAATCGCCCTCATCGGCATTGCAAACTATGTATTTTTGATCGGCTGCACAGCCTAGTACGGTGTTCCATTTAATACCAGTCGGGAAGGCGGCGCCACCACGGCCACGCAGACCGGAATCGGTCACGGTTTTTACTATGTCTGCCGCCGATAAAGCCAAGGCATTTTTCAAGCCTTGGTAGCCATCGTGTGCCAAATAATCCTCTAGTGATACCGGATCGGTAATGCCTACACGGGCAAAGGTCAGGCGTTGTTGTTGCTTAAGCCAAGCCAACTGCTCGGTTAAGCCCAAATTTAATGGATGCGCTTTCGCGCTAGCAGCCTCAGTATTTAAAAAATTAGCCTCAAACAAGCCGTTGACATCGGCAGCCTTAACCGGCCCATAAGCCACTCGACCTTTATCCGTGGCCACTTCCACCATGGTTTCTAACCAAAAGAGGCCGCGCGAACCATTACGCACTATGGTCACGGCCATGCCGCGCTTGGCCGCTTCTTGGCTAATGGCGCTCGCTACTTTTTCTGCCCCTACCGACAGGGCGCTGGAATCGCGTGGTACGTAAATTTTCGTGCTCATGTTAAGCCTGTGCCTCCGTTTTTTTGGCATCTTGTATTAAGGCCTCTAAATCGGCTTTGCTGACGCGTCCAAAGATTTCCTCATCCATCATCACCGCTGGTGAAAGCGCGCAGTTACCAAGGCAGTAAACAGGCTCAAGGGTTACAGCCTGATCTTGACTGGTTTCGTGATAATCAATGCTTAAGCATTGTTTGGCATGGGCTTCCAATGCTTCGGAACCCATGGCTTGGCAGGATTCCGCTCGGCATATTTGCAACACATGACGACCGGGTTTATGCGTTTTAAAGTGATGATAAAAGCTCACCACGCCATGCACTTCAGCCACCGATAAGCTAAGTGCCCGAGCTATTTTTGGGTAGGCTGATTCGGGTATGTAAGTTAGTTCGTCTTGGATAGCATGCAGTAAAGGCAACAACGCCCCTGGTATTGATTTATATTGCGCGATCAGTTGATCTAATTTTTCAGTCCATCCTGCTTGCACGCTTAATGCCTGGTCGATAAGGGTATCTTGCAACGTCACTCTCCAAAACTACTTTCATGGTATTTTTTTAGCTATAAGTATAATACACTTGTAACAAGCTAGCCATTCCGACAAGACCTGATAAATAAAGTGCCACCTACCGTTCAACAATTAACTGACCAACACGGTCGCATCGTCGATTACATTCGACTGTCTATTACCGATAGATGCGATTTTAGATGTGCCTATTGCATGTCTGAAGAAATGACATTTCTACCCCGCGATGAAGTCTTGAGCCTAGAAGAGTGCGCCCGCTTGGTCAAAATTTTCGTCGGTTTGGGCGTGAGCAAAGTGCGTATCACCGGCGGCGAACCTTTGGTGCGTAAAAATGCGCTGTGGTTATTTGAAGAAATTGGTCGACTGCCTAGGCTTAAAGAGTTAGTGCTTACTAGCAATGGAAGCCAGCTAAATAAACAAGCAGAAGGATTAAAGCGCGCAGGGGTTAAGCGCATTAACATCAGTCTAGACAGCTTAGACCCAATCCGTTTCAAGCGCATTACTCGCACCGGCGAGCTCGATCAAGTCTTAGCTGGGATACAAGCTGCCAAGCATGCCGGCTTTGAGAACATTAAACTAAATACGGTGCTCATGCGTGGCGTCAATGACGACGAAGCCGTGCCCTTGGTTCAATTTGCCATAGACCAAGGCTTAGACATTTCCTTTATAGAAGAGATGCCCATAGGTGAAGTGCAACACAATCGCCTATCGACATTTTGCAGCAATGAAGACACCTTAAAAACCCTGCAAGCGGCCTACCGATTGATTGCCAGCACGAAAAGCACAGGCGGCCCTGCACGCTATTGGCAGGTGGCGAATAGCCCAAGCAAAATAGGCTTTATTTCACCGCACAGCCATAACTTTTGCGAGCAGTGCAACCGCGTCCGCATCAGTTGCAAAGGCGAACTGTATTTATGTTTAGGCCAAGAAGATAAGGTTGAGTTGATGCCGTTATTGCGTGCTCACCCTCATGACGACCAAGCCATCATTGCCGCCATATTAGCCAGCATGGCTATTAAACCACTGGGGCACGATTTTGATTTAAACCGCCAACAGCCTGCCGTGGTGCGTTTCATGTCGCATACCGGCGGCTAAGTCATGGCTATCAGCGCCATCATTTTGGCTGGCGGTCGTGCCACCCGCATGAACGGCATAGACAAAGGCTGGGCCTTATTAAACCAGCGCGCCCTGATTAGCCACGTTATTTCCCGCTTATCTCCGCAAGTGGACGACATCCTCATTAATGCCAACCGTGAACTGGACCGATACGCAGCGTTAGGCTACCCAGTTTGGTCAGACAGCTACCCAGACTTTGTCGGCCCACTGGCCGGCATCAGCCTGGGTTTACAACACGCACAACAGGAGTATGTATTAAGCGTTCCCTGTGACTGCCCCTTGCTGCCACTGGATCTAGCCGAACGCTTGCTAGCCGCATTAAACGAGCATCAAGCGGAAATTGCCGTAGCCAGCTGTCATGGCCATAGCCAGCCGGTTTTCTGCTTATGTAAAAAAAGTGTTTTAGCTACGCTGCAAGCTTACTTGCAACAGGGAAACCGCCGCGTCAGCGACTGGCAAAAAAGCTTAGCCTATGTGGAAGTGGATTTTACCGACAGGGCGCAGGCGTTTATTAATTTGAATACCGCAGACGACCTGGCTGCTTTAGAATTGCAGCTATCCAATTAAGCCTGATTTAACCGCCAATATGCCCAACAACCCAAACCCAGCCTCACGCTTACCTAGCCTGATGGAAGATTATGACCCCAATGCCATGTCGGTGGCTAAGGCCAAATTATTCATCCAAGCGCACCTAAGCCCCCTGACAACATGCGAACAAGTGGCCATAAAAGACGGCCTAGGCAGAGTGTTGGCACAGGCGGTTTTATCGCCAGCACAGGTGCCCAATTACGACAACTCGGCCATGGACGGCTACGCGTTCAACAGCCTAGATATCGCCGCTGAGGGCCAGACTACATTAAGCTTGATAGGCACAGCCTACGCTGGCAAGGGATTTGATCAACCGGTGCAAACAGGTCAATGCGTGCGCATCATGACCGGCGCCATGATGCCCAGCGGGGCAGACAGCGTTGTAGTGCAAGAAAAGGTTAGTTTGGCTGGCGACAGCATCAGCTTCTCCAAGCCAGCCGGCAGCAAAATGAACGTGCGTTATGCCGGTGAAGATTTAAGCTTGGGTCAAAGCGTATTAGCCACTGGCCACCTCATACAA
>Ga0214168_1000851_pt1 | contig 12310 bp, 8 predicted proteins | sample LakMenepilimnion_FD_153002 | JGI IMG/M metagenome (GOLD analysis project Ga0214168, IMG submission 153002) | Freshwater microbial communities from Lake Mendota, WI - Practice 29OCT2010 epilimnion v4 | ecosystem: Environmental > Aquatic > Freshwater > Lake > Epilimnion/Euphotic zone | place: Lake...
ATTCTTATCTCTTGCAATGGTCTGTGGCGGACGTGTAACGATTGCGGATTGGCCACGCCAAACAACTCAGCCAGGAGATCAGTTGCGCGAGATTCTTACTCGTATGGGTGCCACAGTTGAATTTACAAACGATGGATTACAACTTACGGGTGGGGCTTCAATTCATGGAATTGATATCGACCTTCACGATGTTGGTGAGTTAACTCCTTCAATCGCCGCCCTTGCCGCCCTTGCAGATTCACCATCACATCTGCGTGGAATTGCGCACCTTCGCCTCCATGAGACAGATCGTTTAGCCGCACTCACTCGTGAGATCAATGGGCTGGGCGGAAATGTGAGCGAAGAAGAGAGCGTTCTGCATATAGATCCAACACAGGGTGCGCTGCATGGCGGAACTTTTCACACTTATGAGGATCATCGCTTAGCAACAGCTGGGGCTGTCATTGGCTTAGTTGTGAGCGATGTACTTGTAGAAAACATCGCGACTACTCGCAAAACACTCCCTGATTTTCCTGGACTTTGGTCGAGCCTTCTTCAATGAGTAAATATTCATACGATGAATCAGATGTGCGCATCCGCCCAGCGCGGAGTACACGTCCTCGCAGTAAAGATCGACCATCACATGACGGAGCAATCTTTGCACTCGTAACAACTGTCGACCGTGGCCGAACAACCTGCATTACAGATGAGGCCGTCATTGTTACTGCGATGAAAGCGCGCGAACTCGGGCCTAAATCAGTCGTTGTTGGAGATCGCGTCAAACTTGTCGGGGATGTGAGTGGCACCGAAGGAACATTGGCACGTATTGTCGCAGTGGAACCACGACGTAATTCTTTGAGTCGCACAGTCGATGATGCCGCGCAAGTTGAACGCACAATCGTGGCCAATATCGATCAGCTAGTAATCGTTGCTGCGGTAACAAATCCAGAACCACGTAGAGGTTTGATTGATCGCTTCTTGGTCTGCGCTTTCCACGAAAATATCAAGCCTTACTTGCTGATGACGAAAACAGATTTAGCTCCTCTTCCAGATTTTGTTGAGGAGTATCGCAAGCTCGGTGTTGAGATTCTCACCTCGTCATCAAAGGCAGAATCACATGATGAAGATTTGGAGCGAGTACGTAAAGTCCTTCTTGGTAAGACTTCTGTTCTTGTTGGACATTCAGGTGTAGGAAAATCAACGCTTATTAATGCACTTGTCCCCCACGCAGGACGAATCACTGGCGTTGTAAATGCGGTTACCGGACGAGGTCGACACACATCATCGAGTGCAATTGCGTTTCCGCTGGCATCTTCTCTTGAAGGTGAAGATGGATGGATTATCGATACACCTGGTATTCGCGCATTTGGATTGGCTCACCTAGATTCCAATCGCATCATTGCCGCATTTGCCGATATTGCAGAAGTAACGCAGGGATGTCTGCCTAACTGCAGCCACTACGAGCCATCATGTCGTCTCAATGATTGGGTTCAACCTGACGGTGTTATCGATGAAGAGCGACTTACACGCGTGACGAGTCTGAGATCACTGCTAGAGCTTAAGGATAAGAACCCTGCGCTAGGCGAGTAATCGCCTGTAAAAGATAGACTCCCCCTATGTCCAGTTCAACGCATTCAGCAGAGCTTGAATTTGCACTGACCCTTGCAGATATCGCCGACGAGATCTCATTGGCCAGATATCGTGCGCTTGACCTTGTGATCACAACAAAGCCAGATAAATCTCCCGTTACTGATGCAGATAAATCTGTAGAGACTGCGATTTCTTCGGCAATTCATGGGAAGTATCCCAATGATGGAATTGTCGGCGAGGAATTCGGTACTAGTGGCAGTCGCGGAAGCAGAGATCGCTATTGGGTGATCGATCCAATTGATGGAACAAAGAATTTTCTCCGCGGCGTACCAACATGGGCAACACTTATTGCACTCGTTGAAAATGAAAATGTTGTCGCAAGCGTCGTCTCATCCCCTGCCTTGTATCGTCGCTGGTATGCATCCGTTGGTGGTGGAGCATTTGTCACAGAGGGTGCTTCCAGTGCTGGTTCGCCAGGTGAAACAAAGTCAGTTCCTCGTAAGTTAGCTGTCTCAAAAGTTTCACAAATCAGTGATGCGTCAATCGCTTATTCAGATTTTCAAGGATGGGGCGCACGACGTGCCAACTTTGAGAAGTTACTTGATGGCGCATGGCGTACACGTGGCTTAGGTGATTTCTGGTCACATATGCTCGTTGCAGAAGGTGCGGTAGATGTTGCGATCGAGCCATCTCTTGCGCTCTGGGATATGGCTGCCCTTGATCTCATAGTTCGTGAAGCAGGTGGAAAGTTCTCTTCTCTCGATGGAGTAGATGGACCATTTGGTCCCAACGCAATTTCATCAAATGGTGCGCTTCATAGCGCGATCGTTGCAGCGCTCAATCCGGGGGGCAAATAAGTGGCTGAAGATATTTCGATCGACTTAATGCGCCACCGTGAGCCTGAAATCAAGATCAATCTTGAGAAGGCAACGCTCGTTGCAACAACGTATTCAGTAACAGGAATGACGTGTTCTTCCTGTGTGGCTTCGGTAGAACGTGCGCTCAACACTGTGCCTGGAGTTCGCGCATCGGTGAACTTTGCCAGCGAAACTGTTCATGTTTTGGCACCGGAAGAGCTACCAACTCAAACCATCATCTCCAAGATTAAATCTGCTGGGTACGGTGCAACTCTTCTTGAAGATAGCCAAGGACCAGCGTTACAGAATAGAAAATCTGCTTTGGCACTTTTTTGGGCAATTCTCTTTGCAGTTCCAGCTATCTCTATCTCAATGGTGATGGAGTGGCACATGTGGATCGACATGCAAGTCCACGAACTTCTCGACATCGTGGGTCTGCCACATCCGCTCTACTCACCAACTGCATGGGTTGCCATAGGGCTTACAACTCCGCTGATTTTCTTTGTCGCATGGCCTATTCACCGTGCTGCCCTGCGCAATATCAAACATCCAACGATGGATACCTTGATTTCAATGGGATCGATTGCAGCATTTGGTTGGTCTATCTATGCAAATTCAACTGGTGATGGGGATGTCTATACCGAAGTAGCAGCCGGTGTACTCCTCTTTGTAATCCTTGGTCGCTATCTTGAATCACGTGCCAAGCACCGTGCAAGTAGCGCGCTTACATCACTTCTCTCACTGAGTGCAAGAGAAGTGACCGTTCTTCGTAATGGGCTTGAAGTTTTGATTCCGATTGAACATCTTGTCATTGGTGATGAGTTTGTTGTTAAGCCAGGAGCGCGAATTCCAACAGATGGCATCGTTATTTCAGGTAATTCTTCCGTTGATAACTCCATGCTCACAGGTGAATCAATCCCTGTTGATGTATCGCCAGGTTCATCTGTAATCGGTGCAGCGATGAATAACAATGGTCGCATTATTGTGCGCGCAACGCGTATCGGAAGCGATACCGAACTTGCTCGAATTACTGCGATGGTCGTTGAAGCACAGAGTGCAAAAGCACCAATCCAGCGTTTAGCTGATCGAATTTCTGCCGTTTTTGTACCTGTCGTCACTCTCGTTGCAATCGGTACATTCTTTCTTTGGTATTACTACCTTGATGCAGTGATTAACGGTGGCGATGGCCGTTCACTTTCCACCTCTATCTCAGTAGCCATCACCGTTCTTGTGATCGCCTGCCCTTGTGCACTCGGCTTAGCAACTCCAGTTGCACTCGTTGTAGCATCAGGTCGAGGCGCATCTCGTGGAATTGTCTTGCGTAAGCCACACGTCCTAGAACTTGCCAAGGAAGTCAACGTTGCCGTTCTCGATAAGACGGGCACACTCACAACAGGTGTTATGAAGGTCAACGACGTATTGATTCCAACGAGTGCTCAGAAGGCACTTGGATCCCAGATTGCGGGCTCAATAAATGAGCGAATGATTCTTTCAACTGCCCTGACTTTAGAGAGTGCAAACGATCATCCAATCGCTAAAGCAATCTCGTCCTATGCAATTTCACGTGGGGCAACGCTTGCCTCGCTCACAGATTTCACACAAACACCTGGCTCTGGAGTTGGTGGCCGCATCAAGGTTGGTGATTTCTCACCCGTCGTTCTTATCGGAACTCCTGAAGCAATTGCGCATAGCTCTGTTCCATTTGATGAGCAGATCGTTGCTGGAATTGAACAGGCACGTTTCCGTGGTGAGAGCGTCTCGGTACTTGCTTGGGATGGCGTTGCACTCGCGCTCTTTACAACTTCCGATGAAGTTAAAGAAGATGCAGCAGAGACCATTACTGCACTCATTGATCGTGGGATTACACCGTGGCTTGTCACAGGAGATAACAAGGAGAGCGCCAATCACATCGCATCCCTTGTTGGAATTCCAGCCAGCAACGTAATCGCCCATACCTTGCCGCAAGAAAAACTTAAAGTTGTTGAAGATTTCAAAGCACAGGGAAACACTGTCTTGATGATTGGTGATGGCATCAACGATGCTGCAGCACTCGCAGCCGCAGATCTCAGTATTGCAATGGGAACCGGAACTGATTCAGCAATTGGCAGCGCTGATATCACTCTGATGCGCCCAGGCCTCATGGGAGTTGTTGGCGCGCTGAAGTTAGCAACCCGCACACTTCGCACGATCAAGGTCAACCTTGGTTGGGCATTTGCCTACAACGTGATCGGTATTCCGATTGCAATTGCCGGAGCTCTGACACCTATGTATGCAGCAGCAGCAATGGCAGCAAGTTCACTCGTCGTAGTAACGAACTCGCTTCGTATTCGCTAAATAGCAAATGAATTACATTAGTATTAGGTCGTGCGACAACTTATTTGATCGGGTTCGTTTGATTCAGTTTAGGGCTTAATGTAGATATCACCTTGGTTAGAGGTTAGCGATTAGTTCGACCAAGTGACAGTTCTCAGATTATGACTACTCATGACCATTTTTAGCGTTGTCGAAATCACGCTGGTTAATAAATAATTTCGCAATTCATTGAAAAAAGAGTGGAGGCGTTGATGAAAGCAAATCATCTGGGAAAAAAGATAGCTGTCGTACTGAGTACTATTTTTCTATTTTCACTGACCTATCCAACTCCGACCTATGCAAATGCTGAATGCTTGAGTAGTGCTCCTAATTATTGCATCGGGCAAGCGATTGACGGCGGGGGCAGTGTAGGGGGCAGTCTTTGTGCGGGTCGATACTGTGCGTCTTTCAAGCGAGTACCCATAAGGTGACTTGCTTCTTACCTTTGTCTCTTTTGTTGAACGGTCGAGCCAGGATCAAATCGCTAGTAACTCCATCTATCATGGATTCTATGTGTACAGCATTCAAGGAGAGCCAGTGATGCGGCTTATAAGTTTATTTAAGAAGCTCTTTAAGAGAGCTCAAGTTCCGCTAACTCCTGAGCAGGAGGTTGCTCTACGGGAACAAATGCGCATCATGCATGATCTACAACGTCATGGCCAGCAAGGCCCAGCGATACCAAGAACGGTTCCACGGGGTTGGGAATCAGGCGTCGGCGGCAAGGCAGTGGAAGCTCACACGTGGTTCGGTCCAAGAGATAATCCCTCAAAAAATTAAGTGCTTTGTCATTAAGTGACTTAACCCTTAAGGCTAAATGTTGGATACTCATCTGTAACCAGTAACCATGCATACCCTTGTACGCGGTTCCAGTAAGCGATAGTTCCAAGAACAATCTCTGCCGCCCACTCTGGATACTTTCCGGTCAAGGAGGTAAGTGCCCATGCAAGTACTGTGGCGATCACTGTAAGTACGAGATAGAAGAGTCCGACGATGTAGAGCGGAATTGCTAAGAACCACTTCACAAGTGGGAGACCGCGGTTGAGCTTTGCTCCACCTTCAACATCTGGGAAAAGCACAGCCACACGTGGGTTACGTTCGATTGATGGGTAGTCATCATTGAGAAGAAGGATGTAGCCAAAGAGACGAGTTTCAAGTTCGATAACCGCGTGGTTAAAGCTCAGCACATAGCTTGGGTAAATTCCACGGAAGAGAATTGCAAGAATTGTTGGCAGAATTAGAAATCCTGTCGCCCCCATCGCCGCCACCGAGTCATCCGAAAAGGCATTTGGGGTAAAGCTAGTTACAAATATCAAGACGGGCATAACAATGATTCCGCGCCAGAATACGGTCGCGCGATTGCGATTCTCTAGATCGATTGCGATTGTTGTGGTGACTTGATTACTCACGTGTGCTCCTCTGTTTAATCTTCTTAAAAGTGTAATGGCCCGGAAGGTTCATCGAACCTTACAGGCCATTCACATTCTAGTAGCGGGGGCAGGATTTGAACCTACGACCTCTGGGTTATGAGCCCAGCGAGCTACCGAGCTGCTCCACCCCGCGTCGGTAGCGCAATCCTAATCGCCCGCAGGTAAAGCACCAAATTGAGAAGTAATTACCTACTTCTTCTGTGCATTTGCAGCAGCATCGAGTGCTGATTTCAATCGCTTCTGTGCGCGATCGTATGCAGCGAAATCTCCCTTTGCCAATGCAGCTAATCCATCCTTATATGCAGAGATGGCGCTTGCAATTGCACTTGATGCATCGGAAGAAGATCCGCCTGAATCAACATTGCCACCGCCTGCTTGTGTTCCGGAGTTTCCACCGAAGACCTGATCAAGTGCACCCTTAAGAGTGTCATCAAAACCAATTTGATCTCCGAATGAAACAAGAACTTTCTGCAGAAGTGGATATGCAGCAGCATTTGACGTTGCTCTTACATATACAGGTTGCACGTAGAGCAGACCGTTTCCAACTGGAAGTGTCAGCAAGTTTCCGAGAACTACATCAGAGCCACCCTGACGCAAGAGCGAGAGTGAGTTAGCAACTTCTGGCTTCGCTTCGAAGTTTGATGCAACCTGTGATGGTCCTGCCACGTTTGTACTACGTGGAAGTTGTAACACAGTCATCTTGCCGTAGTCAGGTCCATTGGTTGAGTTAACAACTGCAAAAGCTGAAAGGTTTTCACGACCACCTCGTGGAACAAATGGAGTGGTGAGTGAGAATGCTGGCTCTTTCGCACCTGGCAGCTGAAGTGTCAGATAGTAAGGAGGTTGCGCAGCAGCGTTTGCACCGAATGTTGAAGGATCACGTGGCACGCGCCAGAAATCTTGTCCTCCATAGAACGCATCAGATGTCTTGACGTGATACGAACTCAAGACATCGCGTTGAACACGGAAGAGATCTTCTGGGTAACGAACGTGATCAAGTAACTGGGCAGACATCTTGCTCTTTGGGGTTACTGTGCCAGGGAAGGCCTTCATCCAAGTCTTTAGAACTGGATCCTTCTCATCCCACTGGTACAAAGTAACTGTGCCGTCATAGGCATCAACTGTTGCCTTTACAGAGTTACGGATGTAATTCACATTTCGATTTGCTTGTGCAGTAACGGCACCTGAATTTGCAGTAAGCGCATCAGTTGTTGCAGTAGAAAGTGTTGTGGTCTGTGAATATGGGTAGCTAGCACTTGTTGTGTAGCCATCAATAATCCACTGAATACGACCGTCAACAATTGCTGGATATGGATCTCCATCAAGGGTCAACCATGGCGCAACCTTTGCAACACGATCGCGTGGGTTACGTTCAAAGAGAATCTTCGAATCCTTGTTAATCAAACTTGAAAGCAGAATGCGCTGTTCTTGATACTTGATTGCAAAGAGCAACTTGTTGATTGTGCTTCCGACAGGAACACCACCCTTACCTGAGTAAGTAACGTTCTTCTGTCCGTTTGGAGAATTATCATCTGGATAATCGAATTCGACTGGGTTATCAGTCTTTACTCCACCAATGATTGAGTAGTCAGGGACGTTTTCGCCGAAGTAGATACGTGGTTCGAATTCGCCAAGACCCTTAGTAGATGGAAGATCACCAACGGCAAATGTTGGCTTTCCATCAGCATCACGAGAGTTACCGAAAGCGGCTACGAATCCAAATCCGTGTGTATAAACAAGGTGGTCGTTAATCCAGTTACGGCTTGGGTTGCCTTCGATATTGAGTTCGCGAACCGCAACGATTGTGTCGCGCGAAACGCCGTTAACTTTGTAACGATCAACATCGAGGGATTCAGGGAATGTGTAATAAGGCTTGATCTGCTGGAGCTGACGGAATGTTGCAGAGAGAACATTTGGATCCATCAAACGGATATTTGCAATAGTCGCTGCATCGTTTGCGAGCTGTCCCGCATTTGTTGTCAGCGTTGCATCGTAATCCTGCATTACTACGCCATCGATACCGTAGGCAGCGCGCGTAGAGTCAATGTTGCGCTGAATAAATGGCGCTTCTTTTGATGATTCAGATGGCTTTACTGTGAACTGTTGAATCGCTGCTGGGTAGATTCCAGCAATTAGTACTGATGAAACAACAAGGAGCGCTGTTCCGGCAGTTGGAAGTAGCCATGAACGACGGAAAATGTTGGCGAAGAAGAGGAGCGCGCAGACAACAGCAATTGCAGACAAGATTGCCTTTGCAGGAAGTAGTGCGTTGACATCGGTAAATGTCATACCGGTGATCAAACGATTTTCCTTAAGTGCCAGTGCGTAACGGTCATACCAATATGCAACTGCCTTAAGTAGTACAAGGAATCCTAAAAGAACTGAAATCTGCACACGCGCTGCTGTTGTTGTGCGCTCTGATGGAGCTTGTGGGCGAATTCCACCATAAAGATAGTGGACACCAACTGCTGCAACAGTTGAGATGAGTGCAAGAGAAATTCCCCAACTAATAAGTGCTTGATACATCGGCAACTTAAATGCGAAGAATGAAACATCTAAACCAAATTGTGGATCGGTAACTCCAAATGGAGTCGCATTTCTAAACTGGAGCCAGGTTGACCAGAAGACCGATCCTGAAGTTCCGCCGAAGTAGACCAGCACTGCTGCGATTCCGATGAATACCCAGCGGCGAATTGGTTCAAGTTGTGCGCGGTAACGCTCAAGATTATCTGCCTCAACGCTCAGTGGTACATATAAAGGTCTACGGCGATATGCGATCAAAATATTTGCGCTGATGAAGAGTGAGGTAATCAGACCGACGACAACAAAGAGCAAGATCTTGGTAGTAAGGACCGTGCTCCAGACTGTTGTAAATCCGACAGATTTAAACCATAGCCAATCGATGTAGAAGCCACTTGATCTGGCAATCAATATGCCCAGAACAACGATGATACCTACGGTGATATTGAGCGGTTTGCGCAGTTGATTCATGTTCCTAAACTATCGCAACCTTTGGGACTCTTCGAAATGAGAGCCGCTACAGCCTCATCGATCGTGCCTACGGCGGCCACGACGATGCCTTCAGGTATAGAAGAAAGTTCTGAACAATTGGAAACAGGGGCGAGGAAGAGGTCAGCACCAGCGCGCTTTGCCGCCACAATCTTCTCTTCGATCCCACCGATAGCTCCGATAGAGCCATCTTTTTCAATTGTTCCGGTGCCTGCAATTGATCGCCCTTGGAGAAGATTCTCTTTTGTAAGCATTTCAATAATTGCCAAGGTAAAGATCATGCCGCCACTTGGCCCGCCGGTTCTCTTTACAGCAATTGAAATATCTCGTGATGTGAGTTTTTCAAATCCGCGATCTGGATAGGTCCGTACAAGGTATTCAAGTGCGACGGTGCGCGCATAATCTTGTGAGCTCTTCATCTCCGCCGTCGATTGTTTCTCTTCTTCCTCAAGAGTTAATCCGGGTGGATAAATCACGCTAGTTGGCAGAACGACTTGATCTGTTCGCGCCCATCGGTAGAGCATTTCGATTCCAGGAACGTAAGAGCCAGGTGCTGTAATTCGAATAGTCAATAGATAGAACTGGCCATCGACGGGATAACTCTTTGCGTTACTTACCTTTGGCAGAGAGACAATCTCAGGAAATATTCCTTGCGGCGTTCCTGGTGCGATAGCAACAAATTGAATTGGCGAGAGAAAGCCAGCTACGAAGAAGAGTGTGACTAGTGCCCTAGAAAATCGAGGAAGGCGAGAAAAACGTAACACGCGACTTACTTGTCTCGTCCTTGTGAATCCTTTGGGGTCTCCTCATTAAAGGTGACAGTCTCAGCTTCTCGAAACGCCCCTTGGAATTTCTGAAACTGTGTCACCGAACGTGTCGTCTCGGTTTCGTACTTGTCCTTAAATTGAGTCACCCAGAGAACATATCCAAGCGCGCCAATAAGCCCTGCGGCGGGTATTACCCACCAGATGAGCGCCAGGAATGCATTGGACATCCCGCTAGCCTACTGGCTTTCTCGCAGGCGCACTCTTCGACAAATGGTTTACCTCCCGGGAAGAAATCGCCGACTATCCGTGTTCTACTACTACGAAGAATAAGTAGTGGTGAAATCGCCCAACAGCGAAATTGCCTGGCGAAGTAAAAGTCGATCGGTGAAGGGAACGGTGGAGATCAATGACTCCTTTTGGATTTACTCCACCCAATGGTCCCAACGGTCCTAACGGCCCAGATGGACCCGACGATGGAAGTCGCGATGGATCTGGCGATCACAGTGGTCCAGAAGATTTCAACGAGATGCTTCGTGCAATTCAAGAACAGATGCGCGAGCAATTTGAAAAATTAGGTATTCCCATGGAGAACATGGATAGCTTGCAATTCATGTCACCAGAAAATCTCACCGCGATGCTTTCCAATATGCCAGGTATGCCGGGATTTGGACTTGGTCCACAAGGTGCTACAAATGATCCGCTGCCACTTACAACAGTTCGCGAAACTGCAAAGAAATTTGTAACTGCCCATGGTGTTGCACCGCTAAGCACCCGCGACCAAGGCGTCGTGGCAAGTGCCTATGAGATCGCAGAGATTTGGCTCAACGAAGCTACAACTTTTCCGTCAGCGCTTTCACCTACACATGCATCGGCAGTAAATCGCGCGGATTGGGTCGACCTAACAATTGCTGGCTGGCATCGCGATATTGCTCCTCTTGCACAAGGTCTCTTAGAGGCGATGACCGATCTCTTGGCACAAGCCGGCCGCGAACAAGCTCAAGATGGTGGCGAAGGTAGCCAGATTCCACTTGAGGCAATTGGCGGTCTGCTTCGCACATTCATTGCTTCGATGGTTGCTACTCAACTTGGACAATCAGTGGGTTCTCTCGCAGCAACTGTTACTGGTGCTCACGATGCCGGTTTGCCGATTCTTGATCCCGCACGCCCCGTATTGATTCCTGAAAACATTGCTGCCTGGGCTGCCGATCTTGAGATTCCACAATCAGAAGTCTTTATCTATCACGCACTTCGCGAGAGCGCGGTGGCACGTTTATTTGCCCATAACCCTTGGCTGGTCTCCTATATCCAGAGCACGATTACTGAATATGGCCGCGGCATTCGCATTGATCTTGAAGCTATTCAACGCCAAGCGGAAGAAGCGATGAATAACTTCGATCCGAACCAACCGCTGAATAACCAGATAAATCTCAACGTCGAATTAAACAATGGAATTTTCTCACCGGAGGAATCACCACAACAGAAAGCAGCTCTTGCAAAGTTAGAGACTGTCCTTGCTTTGATTGATGGTTGGTCTGATGATGTTGTCACTACCGCTGCCGGTGATCGGATTCCTAACATTGAACAACTTCGCGAAACCCAACGACGTCGTCGCGCATCATCAACTCCTGCACAGCAACTCTTTGCAACGCTTTTGGGTCTTGAAGTCTCACCGCGTTTAACTCGTGAGGCGAGCGCATTCTGGAAAGCAATTCGCGAAGAGCAATCAATTGATAAGCGCGATGGAATCTGGGCGGGAATTCTTCCGACAGCAGATGATCTACAAAATCCATCAGCCTTTATCTCTTCGACAGAGATTCCCGATGATCTCTCGGGCCTCCTCTAACGCCTGAGGCAATCCCTACTTCACTCGATCACGAGTTCATAAAATTGCTAGAGGGAAAAGCGAAGTCCCCGGTCGCACATTAAATATCTGCCTTCCCCTTGCAGATATCAAACGGTTATCCGAGGACTTCGTAGGCAAAAAGTACGACGAACGAGCACGCAAATCAAATGCATATCGCATTGACACGAGATGGTTTTTTTACTATAGAGAAATTTTTAATTGCACCCAAACCTCAACACCAACTTGAGGTTTCATCGACAATCTGCGATTTAAGGCAATTGCGAGGTAAGTGCGAGTACTTTTATCCCGTGAAGAATGAACTCGCGACTGATAGTGAACCGGCAGTCCAAACACTTCCTGGAATCGATGAGGGCGAGATCATCGTGATCCGCTCCAAGCGTCGCAAACGAAATCTCTCGGCCTATCGTCAGGGTGGGCGGATCGTGATTTCGATCCCCGCCAGCATGAGCAAGGCCGATGAGCGCG
>Ga0214168_1000857_pt1 | contig 12270 bp, 7 predicted proteins | sample LakMenepilimnion_FD_153002 | JGI IMG/M metagenome (GOLD analysis project Ga0214168, IMG submission 153002) | Freshwater microbial communities from Lake Mendota, WI - Practice 29OCT2010 epilimnion v4 | ecosystem: Environmental > Aquatic > Freshwater > Lake > Epilimnion/Euphotic zone | place: Lake...
AGTATTTTGCTTGCACCAAGCGCAAAAATAGTTAATTTGATGCACGCTAAAAATTTAAAAAATTAAACCCACTAGGATATTCAAAATGCCAGACTTAAATAAAATTGTAGAAGAGTTATCAAAATTAACTGTTGTTGAAGCAGCAGAACTTTCAAAAACTTTAGAAGAAAAATGGGGAGTATCAGCAGCAGCACCAGTTGCAGCAGCAGCTCCAGCAGCAGCAGCAGGCGGCGCAGCAGCAGAAGAAAAAAATGATTTCATAGTTAATCTTGTTTCATCGGGTGATAACAAGATTGGAGCAATTAAAGAAGTACGAGCGTTCACTGGTTTAGGTTTAAAAGAAGCTAAAGATTTAGTTGAAGGTGCACCAAAACAACTTAAAGCTGGCGTTAGCAAAAAAGATGCTGATGATATTAAAAAGAAACTAGAAGCAGTTGGCGCAAAAGTAGAACTTAAGTAAATTTAAATTTTTTTTAGAGCCGGATAATAAAATATTCGGTTAATAAGCTATGTTGTTATCTTTTACAGATAAAAAAAAAGTTAGAAAAAGCTTTGGTAAATTAGAAAATATACTTAATATTCCAGATTTAATAGAAGTCCAAGTTAACTCTTATAAAAATTTTTTAGAAGCAAACACAGAACATAAAGTTGATTCTGGAATTACAAAAGTATTTAAAGATATTTTTCCAATAGAAGAATTTTCAGGACTTGCAACTATAGAATATATTTCATATCGGTTTGAAAAACCAAAGTACACAGTTCAAGAATGTAACCAAAGAGGACTTACATATTCAGCGGCATTAAAAGCGACACTTAGATTAGTTGCTTATGATATCAACGAAGAAAAACAAACTAAACAAGTTTTATCTGCCAAAGAACAAGAAGTTTATATGAGTGATATTCCTCTTATGACTCCAAGAGGAACATTTGTTGTAAATGGAATAGAAAGAGTTTGTGTGAATCAGATGCACAGAAGTCCAGGAGTTTTTTTTGATCATGATAAAGGTAAAACACACGCAAGTGGAAAATTATTATTTAGCTGCAGAGTTATTCCTTACAGAGGATCTTGGTTGGATTTCGAATATGATACAAAAGATATTTTAAATTTTAGAATTGATAGAAAAAGAAAATTGCCTGTAACAACATTGCTGATGGCCCTTGGTTATAATAGGGATGATATTTTAAATCTTTTTTACGAAAACATTAGATACGACTTAACTTCTGAAGACGAATGGAAAACAAAATTTACTCCAGAAAATTTTAGAAACTATAAATTAAAGAATGATTTAGTTAATGCCGAAACTAAAAAAATTATTATAAAAAAAGATACAAAAATTTTGTATCCAATGGCATTAAAATTAAAGAAAGAAGGACTTAATAGTTACTTAGTTAAGACCCCTGATTTGTTTGGAAAGTATTTAGCAAATGATATTATTAACGAAAAAACTGGCGAAGTAATTGCTGAATCTGGAGATGAAATTTCTAATGATTTAATTACTAAACTTACAGATCTTAAAACAAAAACAATTTATCTGCTTGATATTGATGGTGTAAATAGAGGACCATTCTTAAGAAATACCTTAACTGTCGATAAAAATCTTAATCAAGACGAAGCTAGCATGGATATTTATCGTGTTTTAAGACCAGGTGAGCCACCAACAATAGAAACTGCTAAAAATTTATTTGGTAACCTATTTTTTAATCATACAAGATATGACCTTTCAGAAACAGGTCGCGTAAAAATGAATGCGAGAATGGACCTTGATTGCGATCCAAAATTAACCGTTCTTAGAAAAGAAGACCTAGTTACTATCGTTAAACATATGTTGGATTTAAAAGATGGAAAAGGCGAAGTAGATGACATTGACCATCTTGGAAATCGTAGACTTAGATCTGTTGGAGAGCTCGTAGAAAATCAATTTAGGATTGGATTAATAAGAATGGAAAGAGCCATTAAAGAAAAAATGGCATCTGTTGAAATTGATTCAGTTATGCCACAAGATTTAATTAATGCAAAACCAATTGCTGCATGCCTTAAAGAATTTTTTGGAACTTCTCCATTGTCTCAATTCATGGATCAAACAAATCCACTAGCTGAAATTACTCATAAAAGAAGAGTGTCAGCTCTTGGGCCTGGAGGATTAAACAGAGAGAGAGCAGGATTTGAAGTTCGAGATGTTCACCCAACTCATTATGGAAGAATATGTCCTATCGAAACACCAGAAGGACCAAATATTGGATTAATTAATAGTTTAGCAACTTATTCAAGAATTAATAAATATGGCTTCATTGAAAGCCCATACAGAAAAGTTGTTAGTGGAAAAGTTACAAAAGAGATTCATTATTTATCTGCAATGGAAGAAGGCAAATATACAATTGCTCAAGCAAACTCTCCTTTGAGCAAAGAAAATACTTTTGTAGATGATTTAGTTTCTTGCAGAAAATCTTTAGGATTTGAATTAGCAAAACCTGAAAACGTTGACTTTATGGACGTTTCACCAAAACAAGTTGTGTCGGTTGCTGCAGCTTTAATTCCATTTTTAGAAAATGATGATGCAAATAGAGCTTTGATGGGATCTAATATGATGAGACAAGCAGTACCTTTAATTAAAAATGAATCTCCATTAGTTGGAACAGGTATAGAAAAAGATGTTGCTGTAGATTCTGGAGCTACATTAGTTGCAAAAAGAGATGGTGTTGTAGATAAAATTGATGGAAAAAGAATTGTTGTTAGAGTAACTACAGAAAAAGATCTTACAAAATCTGGTGTTGATATTTACAACTTAAGCAAATTTCAAAGATCTAATCAGAACACATGTATCAATCAAAGACCACTTGTTAAAGTGGGTGATAAAATTAGAAAAGGCGACGTTATTGCCGATGGTCCCTCAACTCAATTTGGCGAATTAGCCCTAGGTAAAAACGTAATGGTAGCATTTATGCCATGGCGTGGTTACAATTTTGAGGACTCGATATTAATCTCTGAAAGATGTGTAACAGATGACGTTTTCACCTCAATTCACATAGAAGAATATAGTGTTATGGCCAGAGATACAAAGCTTGGTCCTGAAGAAATTACTAGAGATATTCCAAGCACTGCAGAAGAAAATTTAATAAATTTAGATGAATCTGGTGTCGTTTACGTTGGAGCAGAAGTAAAACCAGGCGATATATTAGTTGGAAAAGTTACTCCTAAAGGAGATTCACCAGTTAATGCAGAAGAAAAATTATTAAGAGCAATTTTCGGAGAAAAAGCAATTGATGTAAGAGATTCTTCTTTAAAAATGCCTTCAGGAACAAATGGCGTTGTAGTTGAAGTAAGAGTATTTAATAGACACGGAATTGAAAAAGATGAAAGAGCAATTTCTATTGAAAGAGCTGAAATTGAATCAGTTCAAAACGATAAAAATGCTGAAGAAGAAATATTAGAATCTAACATTAAAGCGAGAGTTAAAGGAACGCTTGTATCGGCTAAGGTTGAAGAAGATTTTAAATCTTTAAAAAAAGGAACCGTTTTATCAGAGGATAATTTATCTGAATTAACGGCAAACGAGTTATTCAAATTAGTCATAGAAGATAAAAAAGTTCAATCCAACTTAGCAATTTTAAAAGAACAATTTGTTAAAGCTAAAAAAGATATTCAAACTAGATTTGAAGACCAGGTAGATAAAATTCAAAAAGGAGACGATTTATTACCAGGTGTTATGAAAATGGTAAAAGTTTTTGTTGCTATGAAAAGAAAACTTCAGGCCGGAGATAAAATGGCAGGAAGACATGGTAACAAAGGAGTTATTAGTCGAATTGTACCAGCAGAAGACATGCCTTACATGAAAGATGGAAGACCAGTTGATATTGTTTTAAATCCATTGGGAGTTCCAAGTCGTATGAACGTAGGTCAAATTCTAGAGACCCATTTAGGATGGGCTTGTTCTGAGATGGGTGAAAAAATTAAAAAACTAATCGAAGATGTTCAAAAAAACTCTTCTAAAAGAGAAGAGTTAAAAAATTATTTAGGAAAAATTTATAAAGGAGAATTAGGTGATGAAATTAAAAATTTATCCGATTCTGAACTTAGCGAATTAAGTTACAATTTATCAAGTGGCGTTCCTATAGCAACGCCAGTTTTTGATGGCGCTAGCGTAAACGATGTTACTGATATGCTAAAATTTTGTGGATTACCTGAATCTGGACAGACCGACTTATATGATGGCAGAACAGGTGAAAAAATTGATCGTCAAGTTACTGTTGGAATTATTTACATGTTAAAATTAGCTCACATGGTCGACGACAAAATTCATGCTCGTTCAACTGGTCCTTACAGTTTAGTTACACAGCAACCTCTTGGTGGAAAAGCTCAATTTGGTGGTCAAAGATTTGGAGAAATGGAAGTTTGGGCTTTAGAAGCTTATGGAGCCGCTTATACATTGCAAGAAATGTTAACAATTAAATCTGACGATGTAGCTGGAAGAACAAAAGTCTACGAAACCATTGTTAAAGGTGATGATGATTTTGAATCAGGAGTTCCAGAGTCATTTAACGTTTTAATTAAAGAGATTAGATCTTTAGGTTTAAATATTGAATTAACAAATTAAATTATGAGTAAAGAATTAACAAATTTATTTAAAAAAAATATTAATAAGGAAAACTTTAATAATATTAAAATTTCTTTAGCCAGTCCTGAAAAGATTAAATCTTGGTCATTTGGAGAAATTAAAAAACCTGAAACTATTAATTACAGAACATTTAAACCTGAGAAAGATGGATTATTTTGTTCTAGAATATTCGGACCAGTAAAAGATTATGAATGTTTGTGCGGTAAGTACAAGCGAATGAAATTTAGAGGAATTATTTGCGAAAAGTGCGGAGTTGAAGTTACAAAAGCAAATGTAAGACGTGAACGAATGGGTCACGTAGAACTGTCAACGCCAGTTTCTCATATTTGGTTTTTAAAATCATTACCAAGCAGAATAGCTCTTGCAATGGATATGAAACTTAAAGATCTTGAAAAGGTTTTATATTTTGAAAATTTTATCGTTATTGAGCCAGGACTAACAGAATTTAAGAAAAATCAATTAATTACAGAAGAAGAATTATTAAAAGCTCAAGAAAAATACGGAGAAGATCAATTTTCCGCAGGAATTGGCGCTGAGGCGATTAGAGAAGTATTAGCTGCGATTGATTTACCAGCTGAAAGAGAAAGATTGAGAGAAATATTAAAAACAACAACATCTAAAGTTGCTGAAGAAAGAACGATTAAAAGATTAAAATTAGTTGAGAACTTCATAAACTCTGGAAATAAACCAGAATGGATGATTTTAACTGTTATTCCAGTTATTCCACCAGAGCTTAGACCTTTAGTGCCTCTTGATGGCGGAAGATTTGCAACATCTGATCTTAACGATCTCTATCGTAGAGTGATTAATAGAAATAATCGATTAAAGAGATTAATGGAATTAAGAGCTCCAGATATTATTGTTAGAAATGAAAAGCGTATGCTGCAAGAAGCGGTTGATGCTTTATTTGATAACGGAAGAAGAGGAAGAGTAATAACAGGAACTGGTAAGAGACCTCTTAAATCTCTAGCAGATATGCTTAAAGGTAAGCAGGGGCGTTTTAGACAAAACTTATTAGGAAAACGAGTAGATTATTCAGGAAGATCTGTAATTGTTGTTGGACCAGAATTAAAACTTCATCAGTGCGGCCTTCCAAAAAAAATGGCATTAGAATTATTTAAGCCATTTATTTATGCAAAATTAGATAAACTTGGTCTTGCTACAACAATTAAGCAAGCTAAAAAAATAGTAGAAAAAGAAAAATCCGAAGTTTGGGATATTTTAGAAGAAGTTGTTAGAGAGCATCCAATTCTTTTAAATAGAGCTCCAACACTTCATAGATTAGGTATCCAAGCTTTTGAACCATTATTAATTGAAGGTAAAGCAATTCAACTACATCCTTTGGTTACAGCTGCTTTCAACGCTGACTTTGATGGAGATCAAATGGCTGTTCACGTTCCTTTAAGTATAGAGGCTCAGTTAGAGGCAAGAGTATTAATGATGTCGACTAATAATATTTTAAGTCCATCAAACGGAAAACCTATTATCGTTCCATCTCAAGACATGGTTTTAGGAATTTATTATATGTCTCAGTTTTTTGGAGATCAAGATACTAAACCAGTGGGCTACTTCTTAAACTTAGATGAAATTGCTCAAGGACTTGAAAATAAATCAATAAACGTTCATTCTAAAATTGTATCTCGATTTGAAACAGTAGATGAAAAAGGTAAGCCAGTTTTTAAAACGTATCAAAGTAGTGTTGGTAGATTTTTATTAGCAGATGTTCTTCCAAAACATCATAAAATTTCATTTGATTTAGTAAATAAATTATTAACCAAAAAGCAAATTTCTGAACTTATAGATATTATTTTTAGATACTGCGGTCAGAAAGAGACAGTAGTTTTTTGCGATAAATTAATGACTATTGGATTCCTTAATGCATTTAAAGCAGGAATTTCTTTTGGAAAAGATGATTTAGTTATTCCTGAATCAAAAGAAAAAATTATATCAGAGGCAAAAAAAATGGTTGAAGAGTACGAAACTCAATATTCTGAGGGTTTAATCACTAAAGGTGAGAAATATAACAAAGTTGTAGACCAATGGTCTAAATGTACAGATAAAATTGCAAGCGAGATGATGAAAAATATTTCTGCATCTAAAATTAATAAAGAAGACGGCTCAATAACAACTAACTCTATATTCATGATGGCAGATTCTGGAGCTAGAGGTTCTGCAGCTCAAATGAAGCAATTAGCTGGTATGAGAGGTCTAATGGCAAAACCATCTGGAGAGATTATTGAAACACCTATTATTTCAAATTTCAAAGAAGGTTTAACAGTCTTAGAATACTTTACATCTACTCATGGAGCGCGAAAAGGACTTGCGGATACAGCTTTAAAAACTGCAAACTCTGGATATTTAACAAGAAGATTATGTGATGTTTCCCAGGATGTTATCGTAAGACTTAAATTCTGTGGAACAAAAAAACATATTAATATTAGCGAGATTATAGAAGGCGGTAATATCATCGTATCTTTAACAGAAAGATCTTTAGGAAGAATTGCTGCTAAAGATATTAAAGCTCCAAACACTGGAGATGTTATCGTTAAAGCAAAACAGTTAATTGAGGAAAAACAATGTGAATTAATGGATGCTTCAGGAGTAAAATCTATAGATGTTTATTCACCAATTACTTGCGAAGCAAAAGATGGAATTTGCATAACTTGTTACGGAAGAGATTTAGCAAGAGGAAGATTAGTATCAATAGGTGAGTGTGTTGGAATGATAGCGGCTCAATCAATTGGAGAGCCAGGAACACAGCTTACAATGAGAACTTTCCACGTTGGAGGCACAGCTCAAATTAAACAAGAGTCCTCAATAATCGCTCCTTCAGAAGGAGTATTAAAAGTTTCTAATCAAAACTTAATTGAAGATTCCAAAAAAGAACTAATAGTGATGGGAAGAAATACTGAAATTATTATTGAAAAAAATGGCACGAACGTAGCAATGTATAAAATTCCATACGGATCTAAACTTTTTGCAAAACCAGATCAACCAGTTAAAAAAGGTCAAAAAATTTGTGAGTGGGATCCATATACTTTGCCAGTTATTTCAGAAACTGATGGTATTGTTAATTTTGTAGATTTAATTGATGGGGCATCGATTACAGATTCTACAGATGAAGCTACGGGAATTTCTTCTAAAGTTGTTTTAGATTGGAGAGGTCAATCTAAGAATCTTGATCTTAAACCACGACTTACATTAAGAGATAGCAAAGGAAAAGTTGTTAAAAAAGCAGACGATAACGAAGCAAGATATTATTTAGTTCCAGAAACAATTTTATCAGTTGAAGATGGCGATAAAATTAATGCAGGAGACGTATTAGCTAGATTACCTAAAGCAACTTCAAAAACAAAAGATATTACTGGAGGATTACCAAGAGTTGCTGAATTATTTGAAGCAAGAAAGCCAAAAGAAGGAGCAATCATTGCTGAGAATGATGGTAAAATTGAATTTGGAAAAGAAGTTAGAGGAAAACTTAAAATTACAATTAAATCAAAAGCAGGAATTGAATCTACTTATTTAATTCCAAAAGGAAAACAAGTTAACTTCAATCCAGGCGAAGAAATTAAAAAAGGAGAATATTTATTAGATGGAAGTCCAGCTCCTCATGATATTTTAAGAATTTTAGGAGTAGAAGCTCTTGCAAATTACTTTATAGACGAAGTTCAAGAAGTTTACAGATTACAAGGAGTTATAATTAACGATAAACACATCGAAGTTATTGTTAGACAAATGTTAAGAAAAGTTGAAATTAAGGCTTCAGGAGACACATCTTTCTTAGTTGGAGAATTGGTTGATAAAATTGATCTAGATGAATTAAATAAAAAATTAGTTTCAGAAGGCAAGGCCCCTGCAAAAGTTGATCCAGTATTACTAGGTATTACAAAAGCTTCATTACAGACTAAATCATTTATTTCTGCAGCTTCATTTCAAGAAACAACAAGAGTTCTTACTGAGGCAGCAATCAAAGGTAAAGTTGATGTACTTCATGGCTTGAAAGAAAACGTTATTGTCGGCAGATTAATTCCAGCGGGAACGGGAGATAGCACATTTAAATTCTCTAAAATTGCTCGTGAAAGAGACATGGAGCTTCAAAACAGCAAAGCAAAAGTCCCTGAGCAATTAGCAGTTACTAAGTAGTAATTAGCTAAGTTTTTCAACATCAATTAAGCAGTTTTTTATACAACTACAATTTGACCTTTCGCGTAATTTAAGTATTATGCCCACACTTTTTTAAGGTAGCAAGTAAGGCTCTCAAGCACTTAAACTCCTACCAGATTTTAGGTTTCGACCTTATTTTCTATCCTTAAATTATTAATTTTTTAAATTTGAAATTTATGCCTACGATTAATCAACTCGTGAAACGAGGAAGAGTTAAACCAAAAGTAAGGAACAAAGTTCCTGCACTAGAAGCATCGCCTCAAAAAAGAGGAGTGTGTACTAGAGTTTATACAACGACCCCAAAAAAACCTAACTCAGCGTTACGAAAAGTTGCCAGAGTTCGTTTGTCTAACGGATTTGAAGTTACTAGTTATATTCCAGGAGAAGGTCATAATTTACAAGAGCACTCAGTAGTCATGATAAGAGGAGGAAGAGTAAAAGATTTACCGGGTGTACGTTACCATACTATTCGAGGAGTTCTCGATACTCAAGGTGTTACAAAAATGAAACAACAAAGATCTAAATACGGAGCAAAGAGACCTAAATAATTATGTCACGAAGAAGAAAACAAACTAAAAGAGATGTAAGTCCAGATCCAGTTTATAAATCAAAAGTTGTTACTAAATTTATGAATTCTTTAATGTATCAAGGAAAAAAAACAGTTGCTGAAAAAATTTTATATAAAACTCTTGAATTAATTAAAACTAAAACGAATGATGATCCAATTAAAGTTTTTAATGAAGCTCTTAAAAACGTAAAACCAAATTTAGAAGTTAAATCAAGAAGAGTCGGTGGTGCAACATATCAAGTTCCAGTGGATGTAAGAGCTGATAGAGCACAAGCTTTAGCAATTCGTTGGTTAATAGATGCTTCAAGAAAAAGAACAGACAAAAGTATGCAAGAAAAATTACTTAAAGAATTATTAGATGCGGCATCTAACAAAGGATCAGCAATCAAAAAAAGAGAAGACACTCATAAAATGGCGGAAGCTAATAAAGCTTTTGCGCATTTTAGATGGTAAATTTATGAGCGAAAAATATTCAATAGATAAATACAGAAATATAGGTATCGCCGCACATATAGATGCTGGCAAAACTACTACTACAGAAAGAATTTTATATTATACAGGTAAAGCCCATAAAATTGGTGAAGTTCATGATGGAGCTGCGACTATGGACTGGATGGAACAAGAACAAGAAAGAGGAATTACAATTACATCTGCAGCAACAACTTGTTTTTGGAAAGATCATAGAATTAATATTATTGATACGCCAGGACACGTTGATTTTACAATTGAAGTTGAAAGGTCATTAAAAGTTTTAGATGGGGCTGTTGCTTGTTTTGACGGAGTTGCAGGCGTTGAGCCTCAATCTGAAACAGTATGGAGACAAGCGGACAAATATAAAGTTCCAAGAATTTGTTTTGTTAATAAATTAGACAGAACTGGAGCCAATTTTTTCATGTGTGTAGATATGATTAAAGAGCGTTTAGGAGCAATTCCTATGGTGCTTCAGCTTCCAATTGGTATTGAAAGTACATTTAAAGGTGTTGTTGATCTTGTGACAATGAAAGGTGTTGTTTGGCAGGATGAGAGTTTAGGTGCAAAATTTGATTATGTTGAAATCCCAGCGGACCTTAAAGAACAATCGATTAAATATAGAAAAGAATTAGTAGAACTTGCTGTTGAGCAAGATGAAAAAGTAATGGAAAATTATCTTAATGGTAAAGATCCATCGGAAGCAGAATTAAAAGCCTGTATCAGAAAAGGAGCAATTTCTTTTGCTTTTGTTCCAATAATTTGTGGAGCTGCTTTTAAAAATAAAGGGGTTCAATTAATTTTAGATGCAGTAGTAGATTATTTACCAAGCCCCAAAGATGTTGGGCAGGTAAAAGGAGTTAAGCCAGACACAGAAGAAGAGTTAATCAGAAAATGTAATGATGAAGAACCATTTTCTGCATTAGCATTCAAAATAGCAAATGACCCATTTGTCGGATCATTAACATTTATTAGAATTTACTCGGGAACATTGTCTACAGGCACAGGTGTTCTTAACGCAACAACTGGAAAAGAAGAAAGAATTGGTCGTATGTTATTAATGCATGCGAATAATAGAGAAGATATTAAAAGTGCAAGTGCTGGAGATATTGTTGCATTAGCTGGTCTTAAAAATACAATTACAGGACATACTCTTTGTGACAAGAATAAGCCAATTGTATTAGAGTCTATGGATTTCCCTGAGCCAGTTATTGAAATTGCAGTTGAACCTAAGACAAAAAATGATCAAGAAAAAATGGGAGAAGCTCTTAACCGTTTAGCAAAAGAAGATCCTTCGTTCAGAGTTTCTTCAGACAACGAATCTGGACAAACAATTATTAAAGGAATGGGTGAGTTACATTTAGAAATTATCGTAGATAGAATGAAAAGAGAATTTAAAGTTGAAGCTAATATTGGAGCGCCTCAAGTTGCTTATAGAGAAACAATTACTTCATCTTCTAAACTTGAATACACACATAAAAAACAAAGCGGTGGAGCAGGACAATTTGCTAAAGTTAAGTTAGCTGTTGAGCCTCTTTCTCAAGGAGAGGGTAGAATTGTTGAAAATTTAATTAAAGGTGGATCGATCCCAAGAGAATTTATTCCAGGAGTTGAAAAAGGAATATTAAGCGTTGCAGATTCAGGGGTATTAGCAGGTTTTCCATTGCTAGATTATAAAGTTCAAATCTTAGACGGATTACACCATGATGTAGACTCTAGCCCTTTAGCATTTGAATTAGCTGCAAGATATTGTTTTAGAGAATTATGCCTACAAGCACATCCAAAACTTTTAGAACCAATTATGAAAGTCGAAGTAGTGACACCAGAAGACTATATGGGTGATGTTATTGGTGACTTAAACAGCAGAAGAGGTCAGGTTGGATCAACAGATAAAAGAGGTAATGCCGCTGTTATTAATGCAATGGTTCCACTTGCAAATATGTTCGGTTATGTAAACACTTTAAGATCAATGTCTCAAGGTAGAGCTCAATACACAATGCAGTTTGATCATTATGATCGCGTTCCTCAAAATGTTCAGGACGAAGTTACAAAGAAGATGGCTTAAATTATGGATAAACAGAATATTAGAATTAAATTAAGAGCGTATGATCATAAAGTGTTAGATCAATCAACCCTTGAGATTGTAAATACAGCTAAGAGAACTGGAGCTCAGGTAAGAGGGCCAATACCACTTCCAACACGTAAAGAAATTTTTACAGTATTAAGATCTCCTCACATTGATAAAAAAAGCAGAGAACAGTTTGAAACAAGAACACATAAACGAATGATAGACATTCTAGATCCAACACCCCAAACAGTTGAGGCGTTAATGAAATTAGATCTAGCTTCAGGCGTAGATGTGGAAATTAAAATTTAAATTATGACTTTAGGTTTAATTGGTAAAAAAATTGGGATGACACGAAGGTTTTACGAGAATGGCCAATCAGTTCCTGTAAC
>Ga0214168_1000859_pt1 | contig 12250 bp, 13 predicted proteins | sample LakMenepilimnion_FD_153002 | JGI IMG/M metagenome (GOLD analysis project Ga0214168, IMG submission 153002) | Freshwater microbial communities from Lake Mendota, WI - Practice 29OCT2010 epilimnion v4 | ecosystem: Environmental > Aquatic > Freshwater > Lake > Epilimnion/Euphotic zone | place: Lake...
GTTGATCAAACATAAACTTTGGAATCAAGAAGAGTGAAAGTCCCTTGGTTCCTGGTCCGCCACCTTCGCGACGAGCTAGAACGAAGTGCATTACATTTTCGTAGAAGTCAGCATCACCAGATGTGATGTAACGCTTTGTACCAGTGATGTGCCAGGTGCCATCTGCTTGTTGCACAGCTTTACTGCGGCCTGCTCCGACATCTGAACCTGCATCTGGTTCAGTCAATTGCATAGTTGCGCCCCAATGGCGATCAACCATCAACTTTGCCATTTGTTTCTGTTCTGGAGTTCCTAATACATAAGCAACATGTGCAAAGGCATAACCTGAAGCGTAGATATGAATCGCTGGATTTGAACCAAGTACCATTTCTGCAATTGCCCAACGCACAGCAGCCGGAACTTTAGTTCCACCTAAATCAACTGGCGCATCAAGGCGCCACCATTCGCCATCTATATATGCTTTATATGATTTTTTAAAACTCTCTGGCAGTGTGACATTTCCAGTTTCTTTATTAAGAATTGCTCCAACTCGATCGCCTTCAACAAAAGATTCTGCTAAATCATTTTCAGTCAGGCGCTTCATCTCTTCCAACATGCCCATCGCAGTTTCGCGATCGAGTTCACTGAAGATAGAAGTTCCTAATACTTGCTCTGTTCCGAGCAGGTCAAAGAGGCAGAATTCAATATCGCGCAGGTTGGCTGTGTAATGGCTCATAGGCAAATAGTGCTACCCGCCAGTAACTTACGCAAGCCCAGACGCTCACTTCGGCTTACTTTCCCGCTCGGTCAGATAGGCTCACGCCGTGCTACTCAGTGATCGCGATATCCGCGCCGAAATTACCGCCGGCCGCGTCGCCGTCGAACCATTTGAAGAGGCGATGATCCAGCCTTCTTCAGTTGATGTACGCCTAGATAAATTCTTCCGCGTCTTTGAAAACCACAAGTACTCAGTAATCGATCCATCAATTGAACAAGCTGAGCTAACCCGCGAAGTCATCGCCGATGATGGTGAAGCTTTTATCTTGCATCCAGGCGAGTTCGTACTTGCCAGCACTTACGAAATTATCACTCTACCTGATGATATTGCCGGTCGCCTAGAAGGAAAATCTTCGCTTGGCCGCCTTGGACTTTTAACCCACTCAACTGCTGGCTTTATCGATCCTGGTTTTTCTGGGCATATAACGCTCGAACTTTCTAACGTCGCCAACCTGCCTGTTAAATTATTTCCTGGAATGAAGATCGGCCAACTCTGCTTGATCAAGCTTTCTTCCCCAGCCGAACATCCATACGGTAGCGCGAAATATGGCTCTAGGTATCAGGGCCAACGTGGACCAACCGCTAGCCGCTCTTTCTTGAACTTTCACCAGAGTAAGATTAAGTAACCAGCAAGGGAATACAACCTTTGCTTAAGGGGTTGAAATAGATATGGAAATCATCATCGCGCTCGCCGTTGTCGGCTTACTTGTCCTTTTCTTTATCGCCCAATACAACCGGTTAATCCGCTTGAATATCGCCGTAGACGAATCTTTTGCGCAGATTGAAGTGCAGCTAAAGCGCCGCTCTGATTTAATCCCTAATTTGGTTGAGACCGTCAAAGGCTATGCAGCACACGAGCAAGGTACATTCGATGCGGTTGTAACTGCGCGCGCCAAAGCAACAACGGCATCAACTGTTGCAGACGTCGCCGCCGCAGATGGCATGTTGACCCAAGCGCTGCGCGGATTACTCGCCGTTGCTGAGGCCTACCCAGATCTAAAGGCATCATCTAACTTTCTTTCACTACAAGAAGAACTTTCAACTACCGAAAATAAAGTTGCCTTTGCTCGTCAGTTCTATAACGATAATGTTCGCAATTTAAATACCGCGGTAAAAACCATCCCGACAAACTTTTTCGCTGGTTTTGCCAAGGTTACAGAGCGTGAATTCTATGAAGTTGAAGATCCGCAAGAACGCAATGCGCCAAAGGTTACTTTTTAATACCTGATGGCAACGCAAGATTTTCGTGCTCAACAGAGCGCAAATAGAGGCAAGACATATTTTCTTCTTGCCTCAATGGGATTATTAACCGGACTTGTTGCATATGCAGCGCTCACTTACTTTGGTGCTGGCACGTCAACGTTTATGGTGCCACTCGCCGTTGGAATTTCGTTAATTGGCGTTTGGGGTTCGTATTACGGTTCCGACAAATTAGTTTTAAAAATGACGGGCGCGAAGATTATTCAGCGCGAAGATAACCCAGAACTATTCAATGTAATTGAAGAAGTGGTAATTGCAAGTGGATTACCGATGCCGAAGGTCGCAATTGTTGTCGACAGCGCACCGAATGCATTCGCTACCGGTCGCGATCCAGAACATGCCCTGATCGCCTTTACAACTCGTATCTTGGAAATTATGGATCGGGATGAATTGCAAGGTGTAATTGCGCACGAAATGTCACACGTGGGAAACCGTGACACTCTAGTTTCAGCGGTCGCCGCAACAACTGCAGGAGCAATTGCGATCCTAAGCGATTTCTTAATGCGCATGATGTGGTTTGGCGGAGGTCGTCGCGATCGCGATAGCAACGCTAATCCAGTTCTCCTAGTCATATCGCTACTTGTTTTGATTTTGGCACCGATCGCGGCAACGTTGTTAAAGAGTGCGATTTCACGCCGCCGCGAATCTTTAGCGGATGCAACTGCAGTTTCATTTACCCGCAATCCAGCTGGCTTGCGTAAAGCCTTAGAAGTATTAGCGGCAGATTCAACGGTGGTGCATCAAAAATCAAATGCCGTTGCACATATCTGGATCGAGTCACCGCTCGATGGGAAAGCAGTATCTAAAATGTTTTCTACACATCCACCGATTCAAGAGCGCATTGCGACCCTGCGGGCGATGGAGTCGTTAGGTAACTAGGTCTTAGCTAGATAGCGGGAAGAAGAGCGTGAAAGTAGCGCCTTTACCTAACTCTGACTCAACACTTACTTGACCCGCATGCGCACGCATTACCGCCTCAACGATTGATAAACCAAGACCGGTTCCTTCACCATCGGTGCGAACGCGTGAAGGATCAGCGCGATAGAAACGTTCAAAAATTTGCGCTTGATCTTTCTCAGATAAACCAGGTCCGTTATCTGCGATTCGAATCCGAACCCCATCTTCACGTTGAACCACCGATACATCTATCTTCGTTCCTGCAGGTGTATGAGTGCGAGCATTGGCAAGCAAGTTAGCGACTACTTGGTGAATACGATCATTATCCCCAAGAGCATAAATCTCTTCATCTGATTTATTGAAGTTGACGGGATGGTTTGGCCCTGCAGCACGAGCAGATTCGACTGCATCTAAAACTAACTTACTTAAATTAACTGGTTCTAACTTCATCTGACGGGATTGATCAAGACGAGCTAACAACAATAAATCTTCAACTAATGAACCCATGCGTTTAGATTCACTCTCAATTCGCCCAATCAACTCTTTAGTCTTCTCTTCTCCAGTAACAGCTCCTTGGCGATGTAATTCAGCAAAGCCTCGAATAGCGGTGATTGGCGTGCGCAGCTCGTGTGAAGCATCTGCGACGAATCGCCGCAACTTGCTCTCACTTTCAACTCGAGCAGAGAATGACTCTTCGATGCGCCCTAACATCATATTTAAAGTATTCACCAGACGTCCGACTTCAGTATTTGGTTTTAAATCTGGTAAACGAGCGGTCAAATCGCCCTCAGCAATTCGCTCGGCAGTTGCTTCAACGGTTGCGAGTGGACGCAGACCAACGGTAATAACTTTGCGTGATGCCAGGGCAATAAATAAAATCATTACAAGTCCGATTAAAATAAATAAACCCTGTAAGCGAAGAAGTGTGCGGTCTATATCCTCAAATGATTGTGCAACAACGACGATCCCTAAACCTGTAGGTAGCCTTTGTGCGATAACGCGGAAATCTGATTGCGGTGCCTCAATTGTGAAAGGCTGATTTCCGCGCTCAATTACCTGTTCGGGAGTAATTGACTGTAAATAACTAGTTATTTCAGTGCTATTTAAATCGCCGCCGATCTGACCCAGGATAATTCCAGCCGGCCCAATCAAAGTTAATGAAATCGAGCTCGGCACACTTTGCAGTGGGACGGTAGGTGCATCATTCTCATTGCTTTGATATCCACGCGCTTCGCGGGCGATACCTGCGCGTTCAACGCGCGGAAACGAACCGCTGGCCACGCTTAATAACTCAGAATCCATCTGCTGGGTTAAGTAAGTACGCATCAGCGTTTGTGCTGCAACATCGGATGCAAGAAAGCCCATTGCAGAAAGGAGTACGACACCTAAAGTCAGGCGATTAAGTAAACTCCAATTTGAAAACGGGCTAATCATTTATTTTGCTGCGGGCAATCTCAACCGGTAACCGACACCGCGGACAGTATGAATTAGTGGTGGATCAAAGGCGTCAATTTTTTTGCGCAAGTACGAGATGTATGTTTCTACGATTCCGGCATCACCACGGAAATCGTACTGCCATACGTGGTCAAGGATCTGTGACTTAGAAACTACCCGATCTGCATTAATTAGCAGATAACGCAGTAACTGAAATTCAGTGGGGGACATTTCTAGTAATTGTCCGCCACGATGTACTTCGTGAGTTGCTTCATTTAATTCCAGATCTGCAAAGCGAATCTTTTCATCGTCGGTATCAATTTCTACGACGCCGATGCGGCGAAGGAGCGCGCGCAAACGCGCAACCAACTCTTCTAAACTAAATGGCTTGGTCATATAATCATCCCCACCGATTGTTAAACCGGCGACCTTATCTTCCATGCCATCTTTTGCGGTTAAGAATAAAACGCCAATATTTAAACCTTCGCTGCGTAATTGGCGACAGACTTCAAATCCATCAAGATCAGGCAACATCACATCGAGTACAACTGCCTGCGGCTTAAACTCTTCGGCAACGGTTAGCGCTTCCGAGCCAGTTGCTGCAGTTCGCACATCAAATCCAACAAAGCGCAGGCTGGTAGAGATTAGGTCGCTGATACTTTTCTCATCATCGACTACAAGGACGCGGTATGAGGTCTTACTTTCAGTAGGGGCCATGGTTTGAGAATGCTCCCATGACCTGAGAGAACGCTGAGAATTAGGTTAAATTATCGCCATTTACTCAGGCGATGACGCTGCGCTTATCTCCATTTAGTCGCGAGGCTGAATCCAACCCCAATAAAGCTAAAGCCGATAATCATGTTCCAAGCGCCGATACCCGGGATTGGATAACTAGTCTGGGTCACATAGAAGATGACGATCCAGAAGAGGCCAATCAAGAAATTGGCAAGCATTACTGGGACCAACCAGCGTGGGCTCTCGAGCGGCCCGTGTGGCTCGGTATCGTGAATTAACTCATCGTGAGCGTGGCGCTCCTGGACCTTTTTACGCAATTTCGACTTTGGCATGGCTAAAGGTTACAGGCTAAATCCAATACTGGAAACAGCGATCGTCTGCGCCTGCCAGAATTAGGCCATGGCCCGCATCCTCGTCGTCGATAACTACGACTCCTTTGTCTTTAATTTGGTGCAGTACCTAGGCCAACTTGGGGCCGAGTGCACCGTTAAGCGAAATGATGAAGTCGCAGCGAGTGAAGCAAGTAATTATGACGGCGTCTTAATTTCTCCTGGGCCCGGAACACCGGAGGCTGCCGGAGTAAGCATTGAGATGATCAAGTACTGCGCCGACAATGAGATCCCACTCTTTGGGGTTTGTTTAGGACATCAAGCAATTGGCGTGGCATTTGGCGCAACAGTTTCGCGCGCACCAGAGTTATTGCACGGAAAAACTTCTGAAGTTATTCACGAAGGAAAAGGCGTGTTGAGTAATTTACCTTCGCCATTTACTGCAACTCGATACCACTCTCTCGCCGTTGAAAGAGATACGGTTTCAAGGGAACTTGAAATAACTGGAACAACAGATTCTGGCGTTGTTATGTCGCTGCGTCATAAAACTCTGCCAATCGAAGGCGTTCAGTTCCATCCTGAATCTGTATTGACTGAACATGGCCATCTAATGCTGGCAAACTGGTTGACCCAATGCGGAGATAAAAATGCGCTCGCTAAATCCGTTGGGCTATCTCCAGTTGTTGGGCATCGCGCTTGAATTACGGAGCGATGTTAATTGTAATAGTTACTGGCTTACCAATAGTTTGGGTAGTACCAGCATCAGGTGCTTGGCGAATCACAACTCCAACGGCTTGCGCGGGATCGTAATCATTAAACTCCCGAACCAAGAAACCAGCCTGTATAAGTAAAGTTTTTGCTTGAATAGCTTCAACACCAATTAGATTTGGTACTTCTACTTCACCGCTAGCGATAGTAAGAACAACACCTGATCCGGCGGTAATTGTTGAACCAGCTTCTGGAGTTACCTTTAATACCGTTCCTTGCGCTTCATCCGATGGCGCAGCCTCAGTTTTAGCAATCACTAAACCAGCTGCAGCAAGAATGGTTCGCGCATCAATTAACGATGCTCCAATTAATCCATCAGGGACGACCGCGTTTCCTGGACCATCAGAAATGGTCAATGTGACAGCAGAACCCTTTGTTACTTGAGTTGTAGCAAGCGGAATTTGGCTAGCCACACGATCCTTCGGAATACGTGGATCGGGAGCGCGCTGAACTGTGATTGTGTAACCCGGCAATAAAGCGCGGGCTTGGGTTTCAGTTAAACCAACCACGTTCGGTATTTCATTGCCGAGTGATGGCGTAGATCCTCCATTTAGCGAAAGACCAATAATTGCCGCAGCGCCAATTGCGATAGCGGCGATACCAGAGATAATTGCCGTGCGCCGACTTACCAGCGGTGCCCGAGCTACTTTAGTGGAAATATTTTGCCCAGCCCGAATCTTATTTATATCTTCCAGCATGGCGCTTGCAGATATATAACGATCTTCAGTTTTTTTAGCGAGTGCAACTGTTAATAAGACTTCCACGCTTTCAGGTAGATCTGGCTGTAACTCACGAGCTGGCGTTAGCGTGCCAGATACATGTTGATAAGCGATAGATACTGGAGTTTCGCCGGTATATGGCGGGCGTCCCGTCAAAAGTTCAAATAGCAAACATCCAGTTGAGTAAATATCTGTCGGTGCATCTGCGACTTCACCAAGTGCTTGCTCTGGTGATAAATATTGTGCAGTGCCAACTACATTCCAGGTGCTAGTTAAAGTCGCGCCCAAATCATCCATCGCGCGCGCGATACCAAAATCCATCACCTTAACATCGCCTTTATTGGTAATCATTACATTCGCTGGTTTTATATCGCGGTGAACAATTCCGCGTTGATGTGAATAATCCAAGGCAGCGAGAATGCCGGCGCCAATTTCGAGTGCGCGATCAAGTGGCAAACGTTCACCATCGTGAATTAATTCGCGAAGAGTGTGACCAGAAACTAATTCCATAACAATGTATGGCGCAGGTTCTTCGCCAGAGTCGTAAACAGCAACAATGCCTGGGTGGTTAAGACCGGCTGCTGCTTTAGCTTCTTTTCTAAACCGTGCAACAAATGTTGAATCTTTTGCTAAGTCACTGCGTAAAATTTTAATCGCAACTTCGCGTGATAGACGTTGATCCTGCGCAATATAGACATCAGCCATTCCACCAGTGCCGATCATTGCGCCTAATTGGTAACGGCCGCCTAAAACTTTATTCATCATGCTTTAGCCGCCCCCAACTTTTCAAAGCCGGCGGTATTTGATTCAACAAGATCAGCCAGAATTACGGTGACATTATCAGGTGCACCATTTATATATGTGGCATCGATTAACGCATCAACCGCTGCGGCAGCGCCCTTGCCTTTAATCAAAGTTTTGATTTCCTTATCGCTTAAAACGCCAGTCAAACCATCACTACATATTAAATAGCGATCCTTAATTTTTCCTTCGAAGATATGAAGCGATGGCTCGAGATTACCTTCACCCATTAACGCTTGGGTCAGCATTGATCTCTGTGGATGTATTTGAGCATCAGATTCAGTAATAATCCCTTTATTCAGTAATTCTTGAAGAACGGTGTGATCAGCGCTCAACTGTTCTAAATCATTTCCGCGTAGTCGATAGGCCCGTGAATCTCCAACGTGAAGCAATGAGACTTCAGCAGCGCTTATAAAGAGAGCGGTCAGAGTTGTTCCCATGCCGGCTAACTGCGGTTCATCTTGGGTCACCGCACGAATTTGGCTATCGATTGTATGTAATGAGTTAAGAAATAAATCGCTAGCGGATTCGCTATCGACATCTTCGTTTATAAAGGTCGGTGCAATTTCTGAGAGAGTATTTATTGCAACCGAAGAGGCAAATTCCCCGCCAGCGTGACCACCCATGCCATCTGCAACTGCGATTAATTGCGAACCAACGAGAGCCGAATCTTCATTTCCATTGCGGACCAAGCCGACAGCAGAACGCGCTGCACATTGAAAGTAAAGCCGGCCCATGCCGCTTAGCCTAATGGTGATAATCTCGAAGTATGAAGATCTACGCTCACCGCGGGGCATCTCACGACTATCCCGAGATGACAATGGCGGCGTATGAAGAGGCGGCAAAACAAGGTGCTGATGGCTTCGAATGCGATGTTCGACTTACCAAAGATGGAATAGCCGTACTGTGGCATGACGCAGATTTAAAGCGATGTGCAGATAACCACGCGATAGTCGCAGAGAGCAAATACTCGCAATTAAAAAAGATTTATCCGCAGCTCTTGACTCTCGACGAATTCATTGACTTTGGAATCAGCGAGAAGAAGTCTCTATTACTGGAGACTAAACATCCAGTTCCATCACGGACCGCGGTTGAAGAAGAAATAGTAGAGAGGATTAAGTGCGAGGAAAAACGAATTAAAAAAGCCGGGATTTCTATAAATGTAATGTCGTTCTCTTGGTTTGCTATAGAACACATTAAACAAATCGACAAAAGTATTGAAACCACTTACTTGCTACACGATCGCACACCTTGGTTTAGCGCTAGATATTCGTCAGCGCAATCACTTGGCCCAGGAATTTCGCTTTTGCGGAAGCAACCCACTCTGGCAAAACGGTGTAAAGAAAATGGGCGTAAATTAAATGTCTGGACCGTAGATAAGCCAAAGGATATAAAGCTCTGTCAGCAATTAGGTGTAGATATTTTGATTACAAATCGCCCTGGTTTTGCGCGAGAAGTCCTGCGCAAAAGTTCTGATTCGCTTTAATTGCGGATCTTCCCCTGCCGTTAAGCAGGTATCCTTAACCAGTGAGCGCATCAGAAAGCCATACATTTGCCTACTTGGGTCCAGTTGGGACTTTTACTGAGGCTGCGCTAAAGAAGATCACTTGTGATTCGGATGTGTTAATTCCATTTGCAAATGTCACAGCGGCGCTAAATGCAGTTCGCACCGGAGATGCGCAATACGCGCTTGTACCAATTGAGAATTCCGTAGAAGGCGTCGTTGCTCGCACCCTAGATGAACTCGCAACAGGAGATCCGCTAACAATCGCAGCTGAAGTGACCCTGCCTGTTTCATTCGCATTTATGGCAAAACCAGGCACAAGTAAATTTGTGCGAATCGGAACGCATCCACATGCAGAATCGCAATGTCGTGCTTTTATTGCCAAGAATTATCCGCACGCGGAAATTGTGCCAACCAACTCCACATCCGCGGCAGCAGAGCTAGTGAGCAAAGGTGAGTTAGATGCAGCTATAGCTTCAAGTGTTGCCGCGGCACACTTTGGTTTACAAGTTATCGCCGAAGATATCGGCGATAACACCGGAGCAGTAACACGATTTATCTGCGCTCAGAAACCAGGGTGGGTTCCTGAAGCAACCGGCAACGACCGCACATCAATTGCGGTATTTATAGATATTGACCATGCCGGAGCCTTGCTGGAAATTCTGCAAGTCTTTGCGAAAAATAGCGTTAACCTGACATTTATTCAGAGTCGTCCCACCGGTCGCGAATTAGGTCACTACCATTTCATTATTGATGTGGAAGGCCACATTAATGATTCAGCAGTCGGCTCCAGCCTGGCTGAATTAAAAGAGATTTGTGATGACATTAGATTCCTGGGCTCTTATCCAAGAGAGGCGCAATAACAATGATTGATATTAAGTTTTTGCGCGAAAATCCTGATGTCGTGCGCGCTTCACAGAAAGGTCGCGGCGAAGATGTCGCGATCGTTGACAAAGTTTTGGCAATTGACGACATTCGCCGCGCAGCACTTGCTGAATTTGAAACACTTCGCGCGGAACAGAATACGCTCTCAAAATCTGTTGGCGCTGCAAAAGGCGATGAAAAGGCAGCTTTACTCGAAAATTCAAAAGCGCTTGCGGAAAAGGTAAAGGCCGCCGATGCCAAGCGCGCAGAAGTGGAATCTCAAGCAAGCGCACTTGTAATGCAACTATCTAATCTTTTAGATCCAGAAGCTCCCATTGGTGGCGAAGCCGATTTCGTGACTATTGAACACGTTGGAACACCGCGTGATTTTGCAAAAGATGGATTTGAAGCGAAAGATCACGTTGAACTCGGCAAGTTACTTGGCGCAATCGATACCGAACGCGGTGCAAAAGTTTCTGGGTCACGTTCATATTATTTAACCGGCGTCGGAGCAATGTTGGAATTTGCGCTAGTTAACTATGCAATTCAAAGTGCGCTGAAGGCGGGATTTACTCCAGTAATTCCACCCGTTCTGGTTAAGCCGGCAGCAATGGAAGGCACAGGTTTTCTAGGACAGGCTGCTGAGAATGTTTACCACCTAGAAAAAGATGACTACTACTTAGTCGGTACAAGCGAAGTTCCACTTGCGGCTTATCACATGGATGAAGTTCTACCTGCAGAAAAACTTCCATTACGTTATGCCGGTTATTCTTCATGTTTTCGTCGTGAAGCAGGAAGTTATGGCAAAGATACTCGCGGCATAATTCGTGTTCACCAGTTTGATAAAGTTGAAATGTTCTCTTTCTGTAAGCCAGAGGAAGCCAAAGCAGAGCATCAACGCTTGTTGCAATGGGAGAAGGATTTCCTTAACGCAATGGAGATTCCATTCCGGGTAATTGATGTGGCATCTGGCGATTTAGGATCAAGTGCAACCCGCAAATTTGATATTGAAGCTTGGATTCCAACCCAAAACGCCTATCGCGAAGTGACAAGTACTTCTAATTGCACAGAATTTCAAGCTCGCCGTTTAAACATTCGATATAAAGATGCAGATGGAACCAAAGCGGTGGCAACGTTAAATGGCACCTTGGTAGCGATTCCCCGCATGATTGTTGCGATTTTAGAGAACCATCAAAACGCTGATGGAACAGTAAATGTTCCTGCTGCCCTTCAACCATTCCTTGGAATGAAAAGATTTGAGCTTGTGTGAGTGATCGTCGCCCCAAGTTAATTGCAACAGATTTAGATGGCACGATCGTTCCTCACAACGAAGGCATCTCACACCGCACGATTGCGGCATTTACTAAGGCTCGCGACCTCGGAATAGAAATCTTCTTTGTAACTGGGCGTCCAGCTCGCTGGATGAGCGATGTGCGCGAAGCCTTTGATTTCGGAACCGCCATTTGTTGCAATGGCGGGCTTCTGTACGACATGCACAACGATAAAGTTCTTGAACAATGGATGATTCAACCGGTTGAAATGCAAAAAGCAGTAGATATTTTGCGAGAGACAATTCCAAACGTTTCTTTTGCTGTTGAATCTAATGATCACTTTCATCGCGAGAAGGCTTACATTCCACGTTGGGATATTGGAATGGATGATATTGGCGTTGACACAATTGATTCTGTAACTAACCGCCCCGCTCTTAAATTGTTAGCCAGACTTTCGCAACAAGAAATTTCTGCCGACGAGATGTTGGCTTTAGCAATACCTGCGCTGCAAGGCGTTGTAAATGTTACGCACTCCGCAAATAACGATTCATTATTAGAAGTTTCTGCGCTAGGTGTTTCTAAGGGCGAAACTTTGGCGATGATGGCAGCACGAATTGGAATAACTGCAGAAGATTGTGTCGCCTTCGGTGATAATCCAAATGACTTTTCCATGTTGCAATGGGCGGGACGCTCGTATGCAATGATCGATGGCCATCATGCGGGACCAGCAAATGCGAAAGATGTAGCGCCTCCTCACAATCAAGATGGTGTTGCAATAATTATTGAGAAGCTGCTGGAACTTCCGCGGTAATTAGCGTCGATTTTTAATGGCCGAGAACTTCGGGTAATCTCTCCCACGGAGGGCTCGCATAGCGGCCGAGTGCACCGGTCTTGAAAACCGGCAAACGAAAG
>Ga0214168_1000860_pt1 | contig 12248 bp, 5 predicted proteins | sample LakMenepilimnion_FD_153002 | JGI IMG/M metagenome (GOLD analysis project Ga0214168, IMG submission 153002) | Freshwater microbial communities from Lake Mendota, WI - Practice 29OCT2010 epilimnion v4 | ecosystem: Environmental > Aquatic > Freshwater > Lake > Epilimnion/Euphotic zone | place: Lake...
CCATTGCAATCAGTATAGACTACATAAAGTTGTTCACCTCCACTGGTGGATAAATCAAAAGGGACTTCAATGTAAAAACAAGTACACATCTATTATTTTGTTATATCCTATAATTATAAGAACTCACAATATTTTGTATAGGGTTGTGAAGTTTATGGTTACCTAGTAATTATCTATCTTGATTTATATACCTCCGTCTGTTATAGTCCAGTTGTTTGGAGCACCTGTGAGTATATTTCTTCCTGATTGACCTGCTGCGGTGTATTTAATAGTATTGAAGTTTATAGTTATATTGGGTTGTAATGTAAGTAAGCTCCATCCATTGTATATTGCGTCTAAATTAACGCTACTATAGTTTGTATCAGTTTTTCCAGACATAAAGTCTATAAAATCACTTACATTCGAAACATTCCAACTACCAATATTTTGATTAAAATCCGTAGCAAATCTAAACATATTATTCATATTAGTAACACCACTTACATTCCAACTACTTATGTCTTGGTTAAAATTGAATGCTAGTCTAAACATCTTATTCATGTTAGTTACATTACTTACATCCCAAGTTCCTATTGGTTGATTAAAGATTGCTGCAGTATTGAACATTTCACTCATATTAGTAACATTAGAAGTATCCCAACCGCTAATATTTTGGTTAAATGAAACCGCTACTCTAAACATATCACTCATATTAGTAACACCACTTACATTCCAACTACCAATATTTTGGTTAAAAGATGATGTATCACTGAACATATTACTCATATTAGTTACATTACTAACATTCCAACTAGTTATATCCCCATTAAAGGATGCGGCACCACCGAACGTATAAGCCATATTAGTAACGCCACTTACATTCCAACTATTTAGATTTTGATTGAATGAAGTTGCTCCTCTAAACATTGAATTCATATTAGTCACATTAGAAATATCCCAACTTCCAATATTTTGGTTGAAGGTTGTTGCAAAGGTAAACATACTCTCCATATTAGTCACATTAGAAACATCCCAACTTCCAATATTTTGGTTGAATGCATCCGCACCAAATCCCATATAAAACATAAAACTCATATCAGTAACATTGGAAACATCCCAATTAATTATATTTCCATTAAATGAAGTGGCTTGAAGAAACATACTACCCATATTAGTAACATTTGATACATCCCAACTACTTAAGTTTTGGTTGAAATTGAATGCGTTACCGAACATACTACTCATATTAGTAACATTTGATACATCCCAACTGTCGATATCCTGATTGAAATTTGCGGCATTTGAAAACATTTGTGACATATTAGTTATGGTACTAGTATCCCATGAATTTATATTATTTACAGTAGTTAAACTACTACAAAGTCCAAACATATATTGTAAAGTATTCATTGCAGACAAATTTGGGGTGTCTGTAACTGCAGATAGATTTAAGTTAGTACATCCATTAAATATACCATTAGAATAATTACCTAAATTTACATCACCAAAAGAGGTGATACTTAGTAGTTTTTGACGGTCTCCACCATTTTGAAATGCAAATCCAGAACATGTTCCATTAATAGTAATTGTATAATCTCCAGAAGACCCATATGTGTGAGTAGTTTCAGCCTGATTCCAAGTAGTAATAGTATCTGTATTTCCATCTCCCCAGTTTACAGTAAAGTTGTAGGTACCATTAGATTGTAATGGAAGTTTTACTTGATTAGACGCACTCGACCCTGCGCTAGTGTTAGATGTTTTCCATACTGAAATGAATGGTGTTAATCCACCAGATGTAGGTGTTGGAGTTATTGTGGCAGTCGGTGTATTTGTTGTGGTGGGAGTTTGAGTATTAGTTGGAGTTGATGTATTTGTTGGTGTAGTTGTTGAGGTTGGAGTGGTTGTTGGGGTGTTTGTTGGAGTTGATGTATTTGTTGGTGTAGTTGTTGAGGTTGGAGTGGTTGTTGGGGTGTTTGTTGGAGTTATTGTTTGAGTACTTGTTGGCGTATTAGTTGATGTATTTGTTGGTGTCGTAGTATTTGTTGGTGTATTTGTTAGTGTTGGAGTTATTGTACTTGTTGGTGTTGGAGTTTGTGTAAATAACTCAATACACAATGCGTAATCCAAAATAGTTCCAGAACTATCTACCTCAACAGCATATTCATTTCCTCCAAAGGTGAATTTTGTAAATCTATTGTTTCCATTGTATGGGTTGAATAATGTTCCACCAAATGCTGTTTGATATATCACAACACCAACTACAGGAACTGTGTCCGCTTCATTAGTGTAGGTATAGTAATTAACAAGAGTTAGTTGGTCACTACATGTGTTTGCCGAAGTTGGAAACGTATTTTGTCCGACCAAATGAAGTGAAAATGCCGGTGTAGTAGAAGGAGTAGGTGTAATAGTTGAAGTGGTGGTTGGAGTTGTGGTTTGGGTTGGAGTCATTGTTGTAGTTATCGAAGGAGTCTTCGTGTTTGTAGGAGTTACAGTTGGAGTTTGAGTTAAAGTCGGAGTAACACTTGATGTTGGAGTTGGAGTTATATTAATGATGTCCCCATCAATACATCCATTCACATCTTCAATTTTAATAACAATAGTTGATTCACTATAAGGGGAAGGTACCGTAAAAGTATATGGAAAAACTGAAACGGTTGAAACATAAACACAACTTGCACTAAATGAATTACAGTAGTATATTTCAACTGGAGTGTTAGCGGTTACCGAAGTTATTGTTACTTGTTGACTCATAATACTACAGCACTTGTTCCTGAAATTATGCAATTATTTGCGTCAATCGCCTTAACCATATAGTTCGGTGAAGAGTTATTCGGAGAAGGAATATCAAATATGTATGGAAATGAAGAATTAGTTATGGTTGAGATATAAAAACAACCAGACCCATCTACTTGGCATACATAAATGTCGTAGGGAGTTTGACCTGAAATGTTATTTATCGTTACTTGTACTTCCATATCTATATTTTATTTAACATTGAGTTGATGATAGTCCGATTACAACACCAGATCCGTTTAAGTCCCAGTTTGCTCCTTGGTGGAATACATATATTTCACTAACAACATTCTGTAATGTAAAATCTGTATATAATATACATCCAGGACTAATTGTCTGACAATTTGAATATAATGTTTTCGGATTGATAATAGCGTCAGAACAAGCATCAAAAATACTTATATCACTCACTCCACTATTTCCAAATGTACCTGTATTAGCAGTTGCACAAGTTTCACAATTAGTATAGGTCTCATTCGGAACACCTGTGAAATAGTTGCCACCATAATTAATTGGTGTAACTTTTGGAGATGGAATGTAAGATGTGTTGAACTGTCCAACATAATACCAACAATTTCCGTCATTGTCTTTGAATACCTCATTAACCGCAATTGTGAAAGATACTGGTTGTGTTTGGATAACTTGAGTTATTGTACCTCTTCCACCTCCAATACGGATACATGACTGATAAACATATAAGAAGTTAGGTGTCGCCGATGGTGATGCCGTTATGGACGGTGTTGGCGTATTTGTTGAAGTTGGAGTTCTAGTTTGAGTTGGCGTAGGTGGAGGTGTAGTTCCAACTGTTGCGGTCTGAGATGGTGTCGCAGTTTGTGTTGCAGTTACACTAGGTGTGATACCTGCCGTCGCTGATGGAGTGTTTGTTGGAGTTGATGTTACTGAAGGTGTCGGTGTCGGAATATTACTACAGTATTCGCAAGAAGAATAAATTTGAACAATATTTCCAAGGTTACTATTAGATGACAAGTTGTTATCATCTCGTGTATAAACCACACAACGATTAGTTCCATTAACCTGTACAAACATTGTCATACCAACTATTACAGGAGTTCCGCTAAATGACAATGTATCATTAGTATAGAATTCCTCTCCTGTGTCACAATCAGTCAATACTTTAACTGACACACAACTGAATGTTTGGTCTAACATTTCAAATGTTACATTACCTCCTATTGAAACAGTTCTTGTAAGTGTAACTGAAGGAGTCAACGTCACCGTTGGAGTGGTTGATGTATAACCACTAATAGAAAAATCTATACCCAATCCAACACAAGGACTGCTAGGTGTTGGTGAAGGTGTTGGTGTAACACCTATAGAGTCGATTATAAAATTTACATCATCACAAGCAACACTTGGAGTTGGCGTTGGAATTGGTTCCCAATCACAATCAAAGTATGCGTTGAAATCAAAAGTAGAACAATCAATCGGAGTTGGCGTCGGAGTAGGACATATACCTCCCTCAAAATCATTAGCAGAAATGTCAGGACACTGTGAATTACATGGATTAGAACCTCTCAATATACAAGCTCCTCCCAAAGAAGTACTCAAACACCAATATTGAGTTGTATGATAAATGACCGCAGAAGTTAATCCATCTCCAGAATAATAAATTCTTGAATTGTATGTTCCAGCTGATTCATAATTTCCATTGTATCCTGAGAATGATGGTAGAGTTGTGTAAAAACAGAAATCTGTGAACGCACAAGCCGATGGAGACGCTGAAACTGTTGGTGTTTGAGTTGGTGTAGATTGTGGAGTATTAGTCGGTGTTGGAGTCGGAACACACAACAAACAATTATCATAATCAGGATCTCCCATGTAAGGACCACCTGGTCCAGAAAATTCAACAAAACTATAACACTCGCCATTGTAAAGATAGGCCGCTCCAACAAATGCAGTGTCCTCATTAACATTAGCATAAAATACACTACCGTTAGAACACTTATATAATAATGCCGCAGTTATATTTGTTCTCGGACACAGAGAATCTGCACAGTTTGGAATTTGTGTAAATGTAACCCCTAAGGAGTCATATATAGTACCCGTAGTGAATCCACTTACAATTGTAGCACATCCTTCGAATTCCGAACTACCAGTAATGTAATATGTATTCCCAATTGTAACAGGTATACTTGGTCCTCCAAATCTGAATATGTTAGACCCATTTGTACAATCTTGGAACTGTACAATAACACTATTCGTCGCACTTGGAGTTTGAGTTTGGGTCTGAGTCTGTGTTGGAGTATTTGTTGGTGTTTGTGTTTGCGTAGGTGTTTCTGTTGGGGTTTCTGTTGGAGTGCTTGTGTTCGTCGCCGTTTGTGTGGGAGTCTCAGTAGGTGTTGGTGTTTGAGTTTCAGTAGGTGTATTGGTTGCAGTTTGTGTTGGAGTCTCAGTAGGTGTTGGTGTTTGAGTTTCAGTAGGTGTATTGGTTGCAGTTTGAGTCGGAGTTTCGGTAGGTGTCGGGGTATTGGTAGGAGTCTCTGTTGGAGTTGATGTCGGTGTTTCTGTTGGAGTAGCCGTCAACGTAGTCGTTGTCGTAGGAGTCTGTGTTGGAGTTTCTGTAGGTGTTTCTGTAGGCGTTTCTGTAGGAGTACTGGTCTGTGTCTCAGTTGGAGTAGCCGTCAACGTGGTCGTTGTCGTAGGAGTTTGTGTTGGTGTCTCGGTAGGCGTTTCTGTAGGAGTAGGCGTTGGAGTTTCGGTTGGTGTTTCAGTTTGAGTCGGTGTTGGAGTTTCTGTTGGTGTTTGAGTAGGAGTTTCTGTTGGTGTTGGAGTTGGAGTTTCTGTATTGGTAGATGTTGGAGTTGGAGTTATTCCCTCAATACATCCTCCACAAAAAGTTTCAGAAACTTGGACAATAGTTAACCCTACAGTTGCAGTAACACTTCCGAGTATAGCACAGAAATAACCTGTACCTCCAGGAAATGGAACGTTAGTAATTGATTGTGAAACGTAATTGCAATCCAAATAGGATATAGAGTTTACTCCACTAGGTTCTCCATCATTGGTATATTGATAACAAACACAATTATCAAGTGGTGTTTCAGTTGGTGTTGGAGTATTTGGAGGTGTTTCAGTTGGTGTTGGTGTGTTAGTAGGAGTCTCAGTTGGTGTCTGAGTTATCGCTGCGGGTGTACAACCACTCTGTCCTAATACTAATTGTAAGGAACCGTTGACGGTGTGTTGAGGTAATATAGTCGCCGACGCATTATCCCAAGTCCAATAAAATCCACTTATAGGATCAATATATGCTTGGTTAGTGAGACTCGGTATAATTGTAGTATCATATAACGGTTCACCAATTTCACATGGATTTAGTGTAAAATAAATTCCAGCTGTAGGAGTATTAGTTGGAGTCGGGGTATTAGAAGGGGTATTAGTTGGTGTCTCGGTAGGAGTAGGAGATGCTGATGCTGGTGGTGGAGGCGATGAACAATCAATTTCAATCTGATAGTCGTCATTAATTGGAAATACCGGGTCAGCCGGCCCTACTAGAATGTCTATTGAATATGTTTTAGTATTATCATATACTAAACTTTGAAATGTAAATGACGTTGGTCCAGATAAAGATGCTCCCCAAGGACCCGCATAAGTCGCAAAACCTAACCATCCTGAAATTTCAACTGCGGACCCGTCTACTTTGAGTGTAAAATAATCAGGTCTACTTAGTACATTAACAATAATATCAATTATATCACCGTTAGGTAACCCGGTTAAGTCTAAGTCATATACCTGAGTAACTGAATCAGTACCATTATACCCACTAATTATAATTTGACCACAACTTGACATAAAATTTTTTTCTTACAATATAAATAACCCGATTTCAGGTTTTTACACTTTCAATAATATAGTTTTCTTAAAAAGTAAATAAAGTGGTATCTCGATAATATTTATAGTTGTATGAAACTTCTAAACACAATTCAAAATATTATCAAAGAGGCCGAAGAACAATATAACAATGCCTGTGATTCATGTGTCCCTGTGGAAGAATTGGACAGACTTGAAAAACATTACAAAGATTCACTCAAACTACTGAAGTTATATCAGTCTGAAGAAAAAAAGAAACGTTAATCATAGATTTTTTGTACTCTCTTTCATATATTTTTCCAATATGAAAGACCCATTGTTGGATTTACACCTGTCTAGAGGACTTGGTGATACTATTTGTTCTACCCCAGCACTTCGTAAATTATTTTTTGCATACGGAAAAAAAATCTCTGTATTAACTGACCATCCATATATTTTCAAAAACAATAAGTATGTGGACAAAATTTTCGATACCAAAGAAACTTCAAGAGAGAGTTTGGAAGAACAATATGAACTGTTAGTTAGTTTCGCCCCAAACTTAGAAAACCAATACAAATTAGGATTGCGTCATAATACAATGGACATCCGACAATTCCACTCATCAGGTTTGGGATTCACTCTATTACCTGATGAGTGTCATACAGAATTTGTGCCTGATGAGTGGAATCCAATCGAAAATTTACCTGATAAATTTGTTCTGATTCACCCTGTTCAAAGTTGGGCAGCAAGGACTTGGGATGAAGACAAATGGAAATTACTAACCAACATGTTAAATGATAATGATATTGCAGTTGTTTCAGTTGGGAAATCTTCAAGTGAAGTTGGATGGCACATGGTTCAAAAGCCAGTTTTTGATTTTCCAATTAAATTAGGTTTGAACTTAATGAATCAAACGACCATATCACAAACTTGGTGGCTAATACAAAAAAGTTTGTCGTTTGTAACCATGGATTCTGGTTTGTTGCATTTAGCAGGATGTACAGATGCCAACATTATTCAACTCGGAAGTTCAATAAATTGGAAGTTAAGAGCCCCGTACAGAAACGGACGACAAGATTATAAGTATCACTATGTTGATGGTGAATGTAAAATCGCTTGCGCCTCCGATATGAGATATGGGGTAAAAGAGTGGGGATCTGTTAGAGGCATTCCTCCACTCGTGGGTTGTTTAGAGGGGAAGTCAGAATTTGTGTGTCACCCAAACGTTAATCAAATTTTTAATAAAATAATAGAAATAATATGAACGGATTATACTATAAAGGAAAAAAAGTCGCAGATAGAGGATTTTTATTGAATCTACCTCATAGGACTGATAGATTAGAATCATCGAAAAAACTTTTAGATGAATTGGGGTTTACAGGTTATGAGATTTTTGAAGGAACAACTTTAGAAAATCCTGAGTTCAAAAAATTTGGTTGTACGTCTTCATATATTAAAATGTTCAAAAATTTTTTAGAATCTGATTTACAAGATTTGATTATTTTTGAGGATGATATTAAGTTAATGAATTCCACGTCAAAAAAAGATATAGACAAAATTTTCAATGATTGGGATGTTATAAAAGAAACTTATGACATAGTTGCCTTAGGAACTAAATTATGGCCAAAAGGTAAAATTACAGAAAAATCTGAGACTCACGGGTATTTTGAAGCATTCCTATGCACCCAATCTTTTTATTATAAAAGGCCAATTATTGAACACACGTATAATGAACTAAAAGGTTTTTTAGACCCAAATCATTATCTTTACAAATGTGCGATAGATGTTTTTTTAACTGACTCCTCTACTGAAATTAATAGATTTTTTCCATCTGATAATCACAAAAAATTCAAATTTGGAATCACTATACCCATGTTATTCACTCAGTCACAAAGTTTATCGGACAATGAAGATATAATACAAAATTATGATGAAGATATGGAAAAAAAATTTTGGAATGCTATGAAACACGAAAAATCTTATGTGTTATGTTCAACTGAAAACTATGTTGACATTTTAACAGAATGTGTAAAATCAATCAGAGAATTTAGTAAAATACCCATATTGGTTTATTTGATTAATTCCGATCGTGTTATTGATGTTGAAAACACAACAACAATAAGATGGAATTGTAACATCGGTGATTTATCAGAGGATTTATACTTGAGAGATGATAAAAATTTCTACATTAAAAGAGGTGAATCCACCATCTATCAGATATTAATGCAAAGACCTTTAATCATTAAAAATGCTTTGGGGAAACATTCAAAAACTGTTTGTTATGTGGACAGTGATTCTGTTGCTACTCCATTGGTTGATACCATCTTTTCTTATTATGATGAAAATTCATTTCATCCTTACTTTGTTGAAGGTATTTACGAGTATCTCACTTATAACGGGAGAGGTGGTGGTGGGCCAATTTTAGGTGGTGGTATGGAATCAACTTTGGAACACAACGCTTGCGAACTTTTCAATGTAGACCAGTCTGTAAGAAAAAATTACAAACAAACAGGTTATTTCGTTGCAGGACAAAATACTTACGATTTTTTAGATGAATGGTATTGGATGTGTAATAATCCCAAAATTCTAAAAAATATCGAGTACTACGCCCCATTTAATGAAGAAACCATATCGAATGTGTTATTGTGGAAATACAAAACACAAAAAGGATTACCTTATCTTTACGTCAACGGTTCTTTGGAAACCATAAACAAAATGTATAATGAAGTTGAGTACAAAGGTCCTGGTGTATTCAATTTTATGGGCGATTGGTTGAGAATACCAGAAGAAAAAGAACATCTCTTATTTTTTCATGGAGAAAAGAACCCTGAAATAATGAGAAAAATGGTGGAAGAAATAAAAAAATATAACACACCCTCCGAAGAAGTAAGACAATATCCAAATATAAATCCTTCCAAGAATTGGGGTGATGTCATTACTAAATTCATTTTAGAACATTTTTCAAACAAGAAATTAAACGACGAAGATATTTTTCACTTTGATAAAGATAGGAAAATACCATTCAAGAATGGAAAAATTATTGGTGTAGGAAGTTCATTATCGTTCACTCAGCCAAAAGACTATGTTTGGGGAACAGGTCTTATAAGTAATATTGGTTATGGACATATCCCAAAAAAAGTTTATTCGGTAAGAGGCCCGATAACTCGAGATTTATTGTTGAAAGCAGGTTGGGATGTACCTGAAAAATATGGAGATCCAGCTATTTTATTCCCAAAAATTTACAATCCAAAGATAGAAAAAAAATATAAATATGGATTAATTCCTCATTATGTGGATTACACAAATAATTTTTCTTTGAAATGTATCAATAACTTAGAAGATTTAGGATTCAAAATAATCAACGTAACATCAGGATTATATGAATTTGTGGATGAAGTATTGGAGTGCGAGAAAATATTGTCTTCAAGTTTACATGGATTAATAATCGCTGACGCTTATGGAATTCCAAATTACAGAGTAGAAATTCTAAATTTAATATTAGGTAGAGATTTCAAATACTTAGATTATTACGCTTCAGTAAAGAGGGAGTATTACCCTAGATTCGAATTAAAGATAAACACAACAATAGATGAAATCGAAGAATTAAAGTTTGAAGTAGGAGATACTTCAATTTCAGATAAATTGTTAGAAAACCCCCCTTGGGATGATTCTGAGTGTGAATTTTTCAATGGGTTATCAGAAAAAAAACTTAGAATTTTATTTGTAGCTCCTCACCTTTCGACAGGTGGAATGCCCGCTTACTTATTAAACCGAATTGAAATATTAAAAAAATATCATCCCGAAGTAGAAATTTACGTTATCGAGTATTGTCAGTATTCAACTATATACAATGTTCAAAAAGATAAAATAAAAGAACTAATTTCAGAAGATAGATATTGGACTCTTAACTTATTAGGGAACCACTCTGACGAAAATTCTCTCAAAATAATTGACATCATCAAAGAAAACTCAATCGATATTGTACACGTTGATGAAATCTTAGAAGGATTTGACAGTTTTAATCAAGTATCAAAAAATGTATTAAATGCCATTTTTGATAATAACCGAACTTGGAAAGTTGTTGAAACTTGCCACAACATATATTTTAATCCGAAAAACAGACACTTTAGTCCTGATGCGTATTCATTCTGTACTCCGTATCACAAAGAAATTCAATTCAAAGATGTGGATTCATATTCTGAGGTTTTTGAATTCCCCATTGAAAAAAGATTCGTTACTCCTGAAGAAAAAATAGAAGCGAGGACTAAACTTGGGTTATCACAAGATAAAATACATGTGATTAATGTTGGTCTATGGACAAGAGGAAAAAATCAAGGTGAAGGTATTGAAATTGCAAGGCTTCTACAAGATGAAGATATCCAATTTCATTTCATAGGAAATCAAGCATCAAATTTTGAAGATTATTGGAAGCCTTTTATGGTCGATAAACCATCCAATGTTTCAATTTGGGGAGAACGAAATGATGTTGATGATTTTATGAAGGCGGCTGACATATTCTTATTTAATTCGATTATTGAATGTAATCCTTTAGTTTTGAGGGAAGCCGCTTCATTTGGGTTAAAAATTCTTTCAAGGAATTTACCACAGTATTTTGATATGTTTACACCATACATCACTGAAATTGATGGTGATGTATCCAAGACTTCAGAACTAATCAGAGAATTAAAATACAAAGGGATTACAAGGACTTATGATATTACTTTGAATCAATCTGAAAACTTGTCAAACAAACACATTGAGTTTTATCAAAAAGTAAAATCTTTAACAATAAAAGAACAACCACGATTAAGAAACAAGATAGAGATAGTCCAATATTATATTGATTCTCCTTTTATAGAAATTAAAGGAGAATCGTCTTCAAGTTATACCGTACAAGTATATGATGAAAAAGATAAGTTACACTACGAAAATATAATATCTTCGAATAGTTGGGTAAGAATAAATAGAAAATATTTTACCAAATGGAGAACAAAGATTTTTGAAGACAATGTATTAATATGGGATAAAGTATTGGATTACGAAGGTAAACGAGTTTATATTTCTTTCGATAGTAAATCATTAGGAGATTCTATTGCTTGGATACCTTATTGTTTAGAATTTCAAAATAAACATAATTGCAAAGTGATTGTGTCCACATTTTGGAATAAATTATTCAAAGATTCATATCCCGAATTAGAGTTTGTAAATCCAGGTGAAGTAGTAAACAACATCACAGGAATGTACAAGTTAGGATGGTTTTGGGACGAAAGTAGAGAACCCGAAGCACCAAATACCATACCTCTTCAAAAAGCGGCAAGTAATATATTAGGGTTGGAATATAATGAAATCAAACCACGAATAAATTATGAAGTTTCTGAAAACCCATACAATCAAAAGTATGTTACAATTGCAACAAACTCAACTGCGGGTTGTAAATTTTGGACTAAAGACGGATGGCAAGGATTAGTAGACTACTTAATATCAAAAGGATATCTTGTGGTCAATGTGTCTAAAGAAAACAACGAATTAAAAAATGTGATGAAAATCGAAGACGTATCAATCGAAAATACAATGAACGTAATTCATCATAGTGAATTCTTTATTGGTCTATCAAGCGGATTGTCATGGCTCGCTTGGGGGTTAGGTAAACAAGTAGTCATGATAAGTAA
>Ga0214168_1000863_pt1 | contig 12243 bp, 25 predicted proteins | sample LakMenepilimnion_FD_153002 | JGI IMG/M metagenome (GOLD analysis project Ga0214168, IMG submission 153002) | Freshwater microbial communities from Lake Mendota, WI - Practice 29OCT2010 epilimnion v4 | ecosystem: Environmental > Aquatic > Freshwater > Lake > Epilimnion/Euphotic zone | place: Lake...
CGGACGGATTCTCTAAAAAATGAAAAATTTTAAAGTTACCATACAAGTCCGACTTACTATAAAACCATTGGTTGATTTTTTCTTTTAAAAAGACTTCATTGTTTTCTTTTAGAGACCAATTTATAACTGAAGAATCTCTGTATAGATTGACTATCTGACGATAAGGGTTATCTGTGGTCACTAAAACATCAAAAGTGTCTGAAATCTCATCTAATTGCGTTTTATAGGATATATTCTCGTTTGTTGTTGGTTGTAATGTTTCAGAATCACCTTTATATGAAACAAATCCGGTATTATGGAAAAATTTATAAACCAAGTCTTCACCTGTGGATGGTGACGGCACCCAAACTAACTTATGTTCAAAATTTATATTCATTACACAATAATATAACAAAAAACCCCTCAAAAAGGAGGGGTTCTTATTTTTTAGTAAAGTCTTCTTATTTGTTCTTGTAGACTACTCAATTGAGACTTTAACATCATTAATTCTCGTGGGGTATCTCTTGTCTCAACAACATTACCTGTTTCAATGTCCTTAATTTTCTCTTGGACTCTTTGGAACTTAAACATAAGTTCACTGTATTTTTGGGCCTTAAAATCGTTTGAATATTTCATATTAACACTTTTATAGAAAGTTCGGTTAAATTTCTGTAAACTAAAGACAAATTAAAAAATTTCTTTTTTAACTTTTCTTCTATACATCATTTTACCTATTGCACAACCCATAAAAGACGACAATGATACAGCAATAACTAAGATAGTAAAATACATATTTGTTTTTTTTGTAATAAATATAAGTTTATTGTTTAGAAGACTTATGGTCTCTCCATTCTAAGTAAAAACCAATAGCAACAATTATGTTCATACCAAAAGATGTTATTATCTCAATAATATCCTGATAAACGTTCATAGTTAGGTGTACGTGACCCACAACCCAAAAAGGTATTGATAAATTAGATGCTACCCACCTTACCAAAAACCCTATAAAATTTTTCATTTTAACCAAGAATAAAATTTAAAAGTTTTTTCTTCTCTTTCCGCAAGACCATTAGTCCCACCATTAATCTTCTTAGTCAATGACAGTATTGTTTCCTTGGTAACCCCTTTATCACAAATAGACCAAAGTTTATTCTTATCAAAGAAAAATAACGCAGATTCAAATGCATAATCAGTTGCAACTAAATCAGGTTGTTCCATTATTAATGGGTTTTTTAGATAGTCTGAAAATGATTTATAATTTGATTTACCTGTCAATTGTAGCGCACCTCTACCACGATATTTCCAACCATCACCTGATAACTCATCACCATTACCCATTCTATTAGCGTAAACTCTGTTAGCAATTTTTTCAGGTTTTTTCGCATACTGTTCTTCTAATAATCCTGGAAAATACTTACCAAATGTTTTTTGTAATCCAGATGAAGAATAGTTTAAGTTTTCACTAAAAGCCTTATATCCACCTGTTTCGTGAAAAGTCTGGGCAAAAAAGTGAGCAGCTCTTTCAGGTGTCATATTGAAATGTTTCATCGCCATTTTCAATGTATTTGGACCAAATGCACCATCAGGTGTGGTACCAATTTTTTCTTGCATTTTTTTTAAACTCATAATGTTTTTTATTTATAAATATTATCCTTAACTTTGTGGTATGAATAAAGAGGTAGATTATGATAAAATTAAAACCCCTGATTTAAAGAAGGAGGTTGACTATAGAGACATTAAGTGTAAAAACACTCGTGAGGATATGATAAAACATCTTATACTTCACGACCAAGGAAAATACATTTACAGCACCGTGAAAGAAAAACTTAAAAACGGTAATTTCAATGTGGGAATTGACCCGAGAAACTCAAAAGTAGTGATTGAAATGGGTCGTTTGGTTGATAAAAAAAATGCCAAAAGACTTAATATTTACTCAGCATATCGTATTTGGTATGAAACCAGTGTTGATTTTGTTTACGAATAAATCTTAGATGTCAGTATCGTAAGTAAACTCTCTATCGCCATTTTTGAGAGTCATAAACACTTGTTTTGGTATTGGTTCATAACCACCCCTTAAATTAAAAAAGATTTCAAATTCCGCAAATGTCACAAAACTCACATAAACAAAATCAAAATCTCCCAAATCAGTATCCCAATATGCGGAGGATGGTTTTGAACTATTAGAAACTTCGTTAAAATCTTTTTCATTTGCTTCTACGGTCCAATAGTGGATTATCGTATCTTTTAAATCTTTAGTCTGTATTTCAAATTTAAAATCTAATATTTTGGGGTATTCCACCGAGTTATTAAATTTCTCAATAAAAAACCGATTAACAAATCTTAAAAAACCTGAAGATAATCTATCACTAATTTTCGGGTTCATAATTTAGATTTACATTAATTGTATCCATTTTAGGTGTCATCTTCCAAATATCGTCAAACCTTCTTATTTTCCACATAAAATCAGATTTTGCACGACTCAAATCCACATCTTCAGGGTTTATACCTCTTTGTAGTATAACACCACTATAATTAACGCTATCCATATTTGTAATATTGATATTTACGTTAATTTTATCACCATCCATCTCAACGGAGTCCACATACGCTTTAAATCTAACTTTTGGATGGATTCCAGGACCATTGACGTATCCTGAGGATACAAAAAACTTTTTACCAATTAGTTTTTCAATTGCTGCATATAATTCGGTTTGTTTTCTATTGGTTAACTCTCCTAAATCCATTCCGTTCCTTAATCTCCTCATTTCATCGGGGGTTAACCTAGTTACTTTGTCAGAATAATTTAATTCTCTACCGGAATTTGAAATTTGTCGACTAGTTGCTCTGGAATAATTATCGGAAATTCGATACCATTTACCATCCTTCCATAAAAATATGGGATACCAATTATATGAACTTATAACATATTGGTCGACACCTTTAGGGTCTCTTTCCCAAAACCCTTCTAAGTTAGAACCTTTAAATGGTATTTTTGATTTGGCATATATGTGTGATTTAACATTCGTAGTTTTTTCAGATTTTAAAGAACTTAAATCTTTTAATTCTGATTTTTTAAGATTTTTATAATCACCGTTTGGTTGATAGTTTAAAGAAAATAAATAATAGTAGTATAACGCCTCATCTTGTGAAACACCTAAGTACGGTAAAAGTTCTTTAAGGAATAGAGTAATATTTTCCTTTGTCTTAAGTTCTTGTTTTTTATTATGTAAAGAATTCATAATAAAAACTTCTAAAGGTACAAACGCTTTTTCGTTTTCACCCTCCAATAAAAATTTTCGTATTTTATTAATAATATTACCCATATTATATTGGTTCATACATTATAATTTTATTACCACTCTTAAAGTATCCTCTTGTTTTACAATTTTCAGAATCGTATTTAAATAATTTTGGGGTTTTCATAGATGTTGAAATTTGTATCGGATGTAAAACACCGTTTATAATAACAACCCCGTCAACACCAAAATGGTCTACAAACCCAAAGTCACCAGAAAATTCAAACACATTTTCATCACCATAAGTTCCGCGTAATTTACTAAACACCTCATCCTCAACAGAATTACCAAGTTCTCTACTTCTTTCAAGAGTCCCTATTAAATCTTTACGAAAATGTTCATTATTTCTTAATAACTCAGAAAGATTTTCAGAAACTTCCACAACATAATCTTCAAGTAATACGTGGTCAATCATTTTGATAACATCTTCATTAGATGGGTTAATTAATCTTGTTGTATCAAACCCTTCATTCTCTAGTGAGTCAATAATCATTTTTGTTAACAAATAGGCCTGTGCAGTATAATGAGAATTTAAACGATTTATAATTGAGTAATCATTGTTCTCATCAATATTCATTTTTAAACCTTTTTTGGGTAAGATTTCGATATCTTTTTTAACCGCGTTAACGATTTCAGGACAGGATTTATATTGTTCTAATATATCTTTAAATTTTATCAATTCAGACAACCTTTCGTCATAAAGTCTATTACCTGGCTCCAAAGTGACAACATCAAAATAACCAGAATCTTTAATCACTTTATTAAAAAATTCTTGTGATTTATTAAAAATACTTTTTTTCCTACCTTTTAGAACAGACTCGACAGACTCACAGAATTTTGACTTATCATTAAAATGAGAGCATAGTTGTGATATGTGAGATTTTGATTCACTAATAATACTTTCAAATTGACCCTCATTTATAACAATCTTCATATTATGCGGTTAAAATAAATTGTGAGATACCAGGTTGTTTAGTTATCTTTATATCTTTAAAAAATTCGTCTTCTCTGTACATTTTAGTCATTAAATCTTCAATACTTTTTTCGTCTTCACTTGGAGTTGGTCCTGATTCTCCATCTTTAAGTTCATATATTGAGGAAATGAATAACGACTCATAAATACCATTTCTTTCAAGGTACCCATTAACCCAAAAATGTTTTTCCCAATTAGGTCTATATTGAGAAACTTTTTCAGCTGAAAGTATTAGATTAACAAAGAAATTCAAGTTATACTCATCCCATTTTTTGTCAAAATTCTCATCAATCTCATATCCTACAACATATGGGAATCTTTTCTTGACAACATTCATTATGATTCTGAAATGATGTGATGATTTAACAATTTCTGTTGGTGTCATATTAATATCTTCCATTTAAGAATACCCAAATAACTTCAGGTATTTTTGTACAAATATGGTCATTACCTTGCCCATCCATACAATCAATAGATGGTAATAACTTAATATACTTTTTCAATTCTCTTGGACCTCTTCTTAAAGAATTAATAACATATTCTCGAGAATAAAGTTTATCAGGTTCATATTGTTCCTTCAAAACATTTTCTATCAAAGTTTCAAGTGACTTTTGGGTTATTTTGTAATTCATAATTATAAATACCTTTTAAAGACAAAACCCTCATTTCTGAGGGTTTCTTTATTTATTTAATTTTCTATTTATTAGTTCTCGAACAATTCGTTTGGTGGTTTCTTGGACATTTTCTTTTGATGCTCGAACACTAACAAGTCCTTCATCTACGAATTCCGTATCAACATTTTCTCTACGTACCTCTTTACCATCATCACTTGGACTTATAAGACCTTCATCCATTTCATACCCGAATAGTTTTTCAGCCAATCCAACATTCGGAGCTTTATATGGGATTATGTAATCAATTCTATATGTTGAACTATATGTTTCATAAAAACCTATATCGTATGATTTTAATTCTACATCAACAAAATTAGTTTGGTCTAATGTACCATTTTCAAGATGTACAAGATTTACTTCTAACAATTCAAAAAATAACCCAATTACCTCAATACTTGTATCCAAATTCACATAATGAAAATTATTATCAGCAAATTCAATAAAATTAGATACTGAATCTGAATCATAATCCCTAACAATTGAGACATCCCCAAACCTTTTTAAAAGGTCGTATACTAATTTTGTTTGTCTAAGTTTATCCATTATTCTAAACCAAAATATTTTTTACGAGTTTCAATGTCACTCATAATTTTTCTCATACGCTCCAATTGTTTATTAACATCGGACTGTATAGAATCGTGTTTTTTCTGTAATTTGTCAATAGCATCAGGACCTTCTTTTTTTATGTTCCATCTTTGCATTGCAGTTAACTCGTCATCATATAGTTTTGGTCTACCTCTTTTAGAAACTTTTTGTGGTTCAACATCAACATTATATGGTTCGTCTTCAAACTTAGATGGGTCAAAGTCAACTTGAGTCTGTAATGGCTCGTCAGCGCTTCTTTTACCAATTGGTACCAATCTACGACCTCTTAATTCAATTGGTAATTCAAACTCATCTTTTTTCTGTTTTGGTGGACGACCTCTTCCTCCTGGAACATACTTTTTAAATTTACCCAATAGTTCATCAATTTTATCCGACATTCTAGGAAACGCCAATCTCAACTGATTAATAAATCTTGTTTGTGCCGTGGCATTCATTCCTCTATTAATGAAATCATCTAAATGGTCATTAAATATTAGTAATAATGTTTCAGGGTCATTCACATCTTCATCATCACCATATAATTCTTTAGCCTTTTTCTTAAAAAATTCTATTTGTGGAAGACTTGTAACACTTCTTGGGTTATCACTAAGTTCTTGGAATATTAGGGCTGGTAATGCAGAAACAACCTTATCTAATTTTTCATTACTATAAGGTCTTTCTTCAACCAATAAATCTTCATATATGTGTAAAAACTTCATATCAATTAATAAGGAAAAATCATTTTAACTGCGGATTCTAAATCCATCGCAGATGGGTTTTCTATGACATCGATAATTTTTTGATTTTTTAAATCTAAAATTTCTATGGCATCATATGGTTTTGGATATGAAATTAATATGTTTGGTTTTTTACCGTGACAATATTCCCAACCCAATATCTCGTCACCCTTATCATAGTCTTGACAATATTTTTTGGCAAATCCCATATCCTCTAAAGCAGATAATATCTCAGTATCAGGTTGGTCTAGTTGTTCTGACACAACTCTCTTAATAAGTCTAATCAATTCAGATTCCGTTAATCTAACTTTTTTACCCATAACATTTTTTTTATAAATATCTATAAAATGCTTTGTAGTTTAAATCAAAACCATTACTTTTGTATTGTAATCTTAAAAACAACAAAAAATGGCAAAAGTTAAAGTAAACACCTCATCTGCAAATCACCGAACTAACGGTAAAGTATCTCGTCCTGGCGTTCACGCAAAAACCAAGACATCAAAAAACAAAAAGTCAAAAAATTATAATAAGTCTTACCGAGGACAAGGTTAAAACAAAAATCCCCACCTTTTGAGTGGGGATTTTTTTATCTTTTACATTTTTTGGAGGTCAACTCACTTGTTAGTTCTATATTCTCTAACGATGATAGTGGTCTACCTTTAATTTTCAACGTGTCAGGATTTTTACAATCAAAAACCAAAGTTATTGGTTTCCCTTTTCCATCTTTACCAACAATCTCATAAACACCAAACTCTACACCCAATGGAGCATTAACTTTGTGGAAATTAATTTTTTGTTTGTTATACAAAGGGTAAACACTTTTATCTAAAGTACCACGATTTGAGTCATCCATCTCACTTTCTTGTTCCATCATCACTCTTTTTACGATTTTCATTAAATCGTTTTCTGTCAATCTTACTGTCTTCATAATTAAGCCATATTTGATGTGTCAGCAGCTCCTGTTGAAGCAAAATCTGCTTTAGGTACTATTTTACCTGATTTATTTTTAATACAAAACTCAACAGATAATGCCCTTGTTAAGTTATTTGAATAACTTGAGCCTCCCAATAAACCTTTAGTCGACAATTCATCATTCTTCGTACAATCAAAGAATATTTCCATATCTTTACTAGTCTCAGCATTCATACCTGTTATCTTAGCACCTTTTGGAAAACTATCTTTATCAACATTTGATATTGTTACGGCGAATTTGAATTTTGAATTCTGTGGGTCAGAATATACGTTAAATTTTTTACCTACTAAACTACTTGTAGGAGTTTCTTGTTCGCTAATGCGACCATACATCTTTAAAATGTCTTTCTTATCTTCTTCAGTTAGAATAAATTTTCCCATAATTATGTTTTTAATATAAATATCCACCTTTTTTCTTTTATCATAATTTCCTATATTTTGTATTATGGAAAAATTGCTCTACAACATACTGACAAAATACACTAAAGATTGTGACGTGTATTACAATGGTGGTTCATTATGGTTAATTTTTACTGAAAATAAAAAATGGGTTTTAGAATTTACCAAAGACGGATGTTTATGGTTTAATTTTTCTTTCTTTGAAGAATTTTTCAATTGGTTTAATTTGGATGTTATAGAAAATCAAAATCATATAACTAAATGGTTTGAAGATAACTTTTTGAATAAACCAAAGGTGAAAGAAACTATTGACCTTGAGATGGATGACAAACAAGTTGTTGAATACTTCATTGAAAATGGGGTGAAGGAAACTCTTAACACCGAGTATATGCCACAGGAAATGGTTGAAGAAACCATTGAAAATGGGGTCAAAGAAATTGAAATACACAAAGGGGTTAGACCGTCTGCGGTTAAAGACACCATTGAAAATGGGGTGAAAAAAACAAAACGCAGTTATGAAAGCTCAAGAAGACGGAGAACAAAAGACACCATTGAAAATGGGGTAAAAGAAACCAATCACGTTGATGTTATGAAGTTTTTTGATAATAAAATGGAATGCGTATTACAAAATGGGGTAATACACACCGAATATGGTGATTGGGAGGATGGTGATGAAAGACTTGATGACATTATTCAAAATGGTGTTAAAGAAACCAAAGAACTATATTGGGAAAATACTCCAATAATTGATAACATTATTGAAAATGGTATCAAAGAAACTAATGCTGCGTTCCAAATGGTATACAATCCTGAGGATTTTAGCCCAGAACTTCGTGAAGAAAAAAGAATTACTGAGGTTACAAACGTAATTAACAACGGTGTAAAAGAAATTCAACCATTACCGGCTCAAGATGGTAATAGAGACTGGGGTAACTATTATCACAGACAGAAAGATAGAACAAAACCACATACTGAATATGTGAATGACGCAATGTCTAGTGGTATTAAAAAAACAATATGGAGGAAAGTAGAAAATTTTCCTGAATATGAAAATCGAATTATTGTAAATGGGGTATTAATTAATAATAGTAAAGATTGGGGAATTCTCTAACAAGATAATTGAAGGCTTTTTGTTCTGCCCACTCTCTGATTTCCTCTTCATCTAAACCACGTAAAGTTTGTTTACTACCAACGTTCATTTTGATTTTTTCAACCTTATTTTCACGTGGGTTAAAGTATTTCAAAATCATTGAGTAACTTTCTCCGTCCTCAAAGATATCTAGTTCAGGCATCTGCTTTTTGATTGATGAGGCTTTTTGTTTTAGTTCTTCGATTTCACGATATTTCGTTTTAATCATTGCCAAAACCATCTTATATTCAAATCCGACCTCGTCCTCCCATTTTGAGAACTCGCCTTCAGTTATCGTTTGTCTAATAACGTCTATTAATTCAGATTCTGTTAGTCGAACTACCTTCATACTCAATAAATACACAAAAAAAATATTTTACCGTTTAGATAAAATATTTTTTACGTTATTCCAGTACTCGTGGTCTAAGTTTTGGGCAAATAACATCAAATCAACAGCCTCAATAGCGCAATTTATTGTTTGCCATTTGTCAATCGACATATCAATAGTCATCTTTCTAACCAAGTAGTCAGCCATTTCTTCCTCTGACATTTTATCTTTAATCGTCTCCATATAGTTCCTCATCCATTTTATTCTCGAGTTCAACTTTTTTGCTTTTGACGTAGGACTTTAGTTTTCTAGCTGAATTTAGATATTCAACCCTCAATTTGTGAAACTCAGGGTCGTCAATTTCGTCCCAACTACTATACCCCTCAAAACAATAATGGAATCCCTCCTCATCCATACGATATAACAACCGTTGGAAATTCTCGTACTGCTCAAAAATGTCTTTTTCCATATTACAAAGATATGAAAAACTTTTTTGAAAACAAAATCTTATGAATTTCTTGATGCGTAAACTAAAACCCTTTTTTCTTGCGGTTTTGGTGTAGGTTCAGGAGTAACCTCAATTGGTTTTGGAGTTTTTGTTGGTTTTGGTTTTTTAATTACCTCACTTGGGTCGATATTTTGAAATATATTAGGAAAAAACGAATGAATTATTAATTTTAAAATTAATTTTATCGTGATATAAATGGTTTTCCAAGTTTTCTTAAAATGTTGGAACCAAGACTGTTCAATTTTCTTTAAATGACCCATATTAACCATAAATATGGTAGAATATCTTATTCATCTTCTAATGAGTCACTAAATGTGGGTTTCTTTGTCTTATATTTAGAGTAAAAAATGACATCTACAAAGTCCTGAAAGTCAATTTCATCCATTTTTTTTAGGGGTTTTAATAATTTGTGCGTCTTGGAAGGATTCTAATGATATAAATTCATTATTTAAGTAGTCAATGACCTCTTTCATAAGTTCGTGGTCCTTTTTTATACCCTCATCATTAGATAATCTCACACAAAGCGCTAATCCACCCGCCAAAACACGAGCCATTTCGACAATTGTGAGCTTTGCATCGTGTGGGGCATATGATACGTGAACCTCTTGGTTGTCTCCCTCACCTGATTTCAGTGTCACTGCTACTGTAATATCTTCCATAAGACAAATATACCAATAAATTCGTAATTAACCAACGTTCCAAGGTCCAATTTTTCTTTTCAAGTCAGGATACTTAGACAATAGAGCGTCTAAAATGTAGTCAAAATACTCATCATTAATTGATTCTTCCATTTCTTCTTCATCTTTACCGTGGTAGTCTAAATATATTGAACTCATTGTATCCTGAATTACGTAATGAACAAAATCGTATGGTTGTGTATTCTCATCAACATACTCCAAGTTCATTTGAATCATATCATCAAGTATTTCACTGATACCTCTCCTTTTCAAATAGAGACTCATATCACTCTCACATAGAGAATCAATTAACTCGTTCATTTTTTCAATTTCTTGAATCAATTCTTTTTTCATATTAATAAATAGTAGTATCTTTGTGGTATGAATATTTTCTTCTTGGATTGGGACCTTAAAAAATGCGCTGAGTATCATTGTGACAAACACGTAGTCAAGATGATACTTGAGACCGCACAACTTCTGTGTGGAGTTCATCATATGACCCCCCAAGTTACCCCCCAAGTTACCCCCCAAGTTCCCTATAAGTTGTCACACAAAAATCATCCCTGTGCAATTTGGGCTCGTGAGTCTCTCACAAATTATTTGATGTTATGTGAACTTGGTTTGGAACTTTGTAAAGAATATTCTTACCGATACGAAAGACGACATAAGTCTCAGGATGTTATCGAATGGTGTATAACAAATAAAGCGAAAATTTCTGACAAGGGATTAACTACGCCACCAAAGGCAATGCCCGATGAATATAAAGTGGATGATGTTATACAATCTTACCGAAACTATTATCGGGGGGCAAAAAAAGATTTTTGTGTGTGGAAGAACCGAACAGTCCCTGAATGGTTCTAAAATAAAAAACCCATCTTTTTGAGATGGGTTTTAATATCAAGGCCAGTTATTACCTCTATACTTTGTTTTAGGACCTTTGTATTTTGTTTTGGTCATACAACCTTTTTTCTTAACTTTATACTTATGTCCGTGGTTTAAACCGACTGCTAAAGCTTCTTCTTTGCTAGCGTCTCTGAAACAATTCTTGTCTTCAGCTTTAACTTCAGTTGCTTTTACAACAACTTCTGAGTCATCAGCTTGTTCTTGAATAACTCGTTTAACGATACGAGCTAAATCGGATTCTGTAAGTCTAATTACTTTTGCCATATTATTTTTTTAAGGTAATATTTTAGTTATATCTCTTGCTGGTAAAGTTCCGGTGTTTCCTTTTATTAAACCATCAATTTTAACAACTCCCTGTGAAATTGTTATGTTTATGGTTTCACCACTATTAAACTTTTTTGAAATTATTCCTTTAACAGATTCGTAATCTTTAGGACCGATTGGACTAATTTTATTTGATGATGTGACAGGTACAGTTTCTTCTTCGTTAACAACTCGTTTAACGATACGAGTCAAATCGGTTTCTGTAAGTCTAACTACTTTTTTCATAAAAAATTTTATTTATTTGGTACGCTAACCGCTTTTGACCAAAGAGCCGCACCTCCAACTTTATCCCAAGTCCAACTTGGGTTTGCCTTCATTTCCTTAGCAAAATCAACATTTCCATTAAAATTAGGATACAAATTTACAATAGGATTTTTTGAAATTTTACCATTAACAAAACTTGCGGTTACTTCAAGCATACCATTCCAAACTCTGGTATTTGGTTTTTCACCTGGAAATAAATCCTCTTCAACTCTTCTAACATCAAAAAATAATGCGAGTTCCTTTACAGGTTCTCCTGGTAGGTCGATTGCGTGGTTTCTATCTACATATTTTTTTACAATTATGGAAGAACCATCTAGTACACCAATGTCTCCGAAAAAATATTTCTTACCAACAATTGTGGACGCAATTTGTTTTGCTAAATTATCAAAATATGCACGTCTTTGTGGAGAAGGTCCTCCTTGAGATTGCTCTTGGATAACTCGTTTAACGATACGAGCCAAATCTGATTCTGTAAGTCTAACTACTTTTTTCATA
>Ga0214168_1000864_pt1 | contig 12234 bp, 13 predicted proteins | sample LakMenepilimnion_FD_153002 | JGI IMG/M metagenome (GOLD analysis project Ga0214168, IMG submission 153002) | Freshwater microbial communities from Lake Mendota, WI - Practice 29OCT2010 epilimnion v4 | ecosystem: Environmental > Aquatic > Freshwater > Lake > Epilimnion/Euphotic zone | place: Lake...
TAGAGATTCTCATTGCCGAAGTAGGGCATTCGTCTTCCGCCGACCGGTTGTTCCATGTCACGTATGACGGAACAGTGATAGACGAATCGCAGAGCTGCATTCTGGGTGGCGACACGGACTCCATCAGTGCCCGCCTTAATCCCACTCTCGATCCAACAGCAGATTTGTCCGCAGCAGTCCAGAAGGCAGCAGCCGCATTGGCTGGGCCAGACAGAACGCTCACCGCCGAGGATCTGGAAGTTGCAACGCTTGCGCGCGGCACCGAGAGGCGATGTTTCGTTCGCGTGGATGAAACACAAGTAGCAGCGTTCCTGCAGGCGTAATCAATGCTGCGCCGTATCTTCGGATTAGAAACCGAATACGGCATCACGTGCACGTTGCGTGGACAGCGACGACTCACGCCTGACGAAGTTGCGCGCTATCTATTTCGCAGTGTTGTGGCCTGGGGAAGAAGTTCGAATGTCTTTCTCGAAAATGGTGGACGCCTCTATCTAGACGTTGGCTCTCACCCCGAGTTTGCTACTCCTGAATGCGACACCATCTCCGACGTTGTCACGTTCGACAGAGCAGGCGACTACATCTTGAACGACTTAGTTGCCAACGCCGAAGCGCGCCTTCGTGATGAAGGAATTCGCGGCACTATCTATCTTTTCAAGAACAACACCGACTCGGCTGGCAATAGTTACGGATGCCACGAGAACTACTTGGTTCGAAGGTCGAGCGAGCCCGACGATTACCAAACATCTTTCATTCCTTTTCTGGTCTCACGTCAGGTGTATTCAGGTGCCGGAAAGATTCTCTCCACACCCAAAGGACCCATCTACGCATTATCGCAACGCGCCGAACATATTTGGGAAGACGTGTCGTCTGCGACAACACGTTCGCGACCAATTATTAATACGCGCGATGAGCCCCATGCCGATGCTGAGGAATACAAGCGGTTGCACGTCATCGTCGGCGACTCCAATATGTCGGAGTATTCAACTTTCCTCAAAGTGGGAACAGCAGCATGCATGTTGCGAATGCTGGAGGAACCATCCGTGGCTCTTCGAGATTTCACTCTTGATAATCCCATTCGAGCAATTCGAGAGATCTCTAGTGACATCTCATGCAGGCGGCCCGTTCGTTTGAAGAACGGTAAAGAAATGTCGGCGCTCGACATGCAGTCCTATTTCCTAGAAATGGCACTGTTGTTTGAGAAGAGCCACGGATTTGATGAAAACGAAACACGGGCACTGCGCGAATGGGAAATAGTGATGCATGCACTGGAAACCGACCCAATGACACTTGATGATCGAATTGATTGGGTCATTAAGAAACGCCTCCTCGACAAATACTGCGAACGCCACAATGCTGCACTCGACAGCGCAGAATCCTTGGCGATTGATTTGCAGTACCACGACATCGATCCGCAGCGAGGCCTATTCAACAAGATGGCGTCTCGAAACATGGTGCAGACACTGGTGCAGCCCGATGATATTCGTCATGCCCAAAATTTCGCACCCACCACCACGCGGGCGCACTTACGTGGTGAATTCATTCGTCAGGCAAAAGCGAAGAATCGCGATTTCACCGTGGATTGGGTGCACCTCAAACTCAATGAACAGATACAGCGAACCGTTGTGTGCAAGGACCCATTTGCAAATACCGATGAGCGAGTTGAGCGCCTCATCGCTGGGCTGTAAGCATTTCTCACTCCACACGCACTAAGTTGTGTAACCCATGGTTGAAGTTGAGATAGATCACGAAAGCGAAGGGCCAGAACCACATTCGGCGTCCCGCATGCTGCGTGACTGGATCTTGGTTGTTCTTTTGGCCCTTGGTGCTGCCATGTTGGTCCGCGTCTACGTGCTGCAACAGTTCTACATAAGTGGTCCATCCATGGAGATGACACTCCTCGAAAATGACCGTGTTCTGGTGAACAAACTCAGCTACCGCTTGCACGATATTCGTCGCGGAGACGTAGTGGTCTTCGATCGTGTCACCACAAACGGTGGGGTAGTGGCGCACGATGACCTCATCAAGCGCGTTATCGGAATAGAGAACGACACTGTCGAGATTCAGAAATGCAAAGTGCTTGTGAACGGCACTGTCATCGATGAGCCCTATCTCGACAAGGATGTGTTGGCGCTACCCACCCCGGAAGACATTTGTCGCGTTGTCGACATGAAGAAAACCACAGTTCCGAAGGATCAGGTGTTTGTCATGGGGGACAACAGGGGACAATCGTTTGATAGTCGAAGCTTCGGGACGATTCCAGAAAAACTTGTCATTGGCCGCGCGTTTGCGGTTGTGTGGCCTTTCGGAAGTATTCGGGGTCTCTAAGTAGGTGGCACACATCCAATTTCGGATGTGTACACATCGACCATTCGATCCACATAGTCGCTATAAACGCCATCAAGGCCCATGCGAAATGCCGATGTCAATACCGGAGCAAACTGAGCATCCCAGCCAAATGCAAGAACATTGAATCGATGAACCAGAGTCACCAATCCGCCGCTCCAATCGCTGATGTGCATGTTCAAGGCATCGATTCCGTTCTCAGCCAACAACGCGGATCTCATCTCTGGTCCGTCCTTCATCTTGTTCAATCGCGTTGAATCCACAATTCGAACGTCGGAATGTATTTTCCTCATTGCGAGAACCTGTGAAAGATCAAAGTGACACAACCACAGATTCTGAAGTGGAAAACCTACAGAGAGGGCATCTGCCACAAGAGTTTTTGCAGCAGAAACGTCTTTCACATCGACGCTTACATGGACACCTTCTGAGCACAAAGCCAAACACTGAACGAAGTCAGGAACATGAGGTTCCAAGTCGATTCGCTTTACTTGTGAGATGTTCTTCTTGCGAAATCCTGACCGATGAACTCCATCGTGGTCAAGAACCGCAACACCATCCGACGTGAGCCAGGCGTCGGTCTCCACGCCATTGGCTCCTAGCTTCAGAGCCAACTGAAATGCCTCCAAGGTGTTCTCGGGCGCATGAGCTTTAGCCCCACGATGAGCGAACGCAATGGGTACGTCTCGAAGTGACGGGAGTCGTTGTTGCACCCTCGCAGATTAGGTGGACAGTTCTATGCTGGAAGAGTGTTCAATCTGTCTGGGAGCGAAATAGTCTTTCTTCTCCTTGCCGGCCTTGTGGTCCTTGGCCCCGAGCGTCTACCTGGCGTCCTCCGTTCGGTCGGGCGCGTGTACGGAGAAGTGCGCAAGATGGCTCAAGGTCTCGAGCGAGAAATTAAAGACACGTTCGCTGAGCCTGTGTCTGACCTACGGAAGACAGCGAACGAGATTCGCGATGGATTTGGAGAGGTTGATACTGAACCATCCCCACCTATGCGTCCCGAGAAATCAGCGACTCCAGAAGAGATAGAAGCACGGGAACAAGAACAATCGTCAGGTAACGAATAATGAATGCCGTAGTGCCCGACGGCTCAATGAGCATCATGGACCACCTTCGAGAACTACGTCAGCGCGTCATTCGAGCGTTGTTGGCAGTTGCTGTTGGAACCATTGTCATGCTGGCTGCCTACGACCCAGTAAAGAACTGGCTCACACGGCCATATCGCAACCTGTGCTCTTCTCGGCCGGAGTTTCAGTGCGACGGATCACTCTTTGCATTAGGACCCCTAGACGGGTTTAGTGCACGCCTGCGTGTGTGTGCATACGGAGGCCTTGTTCTGGCTCTCCCCGTTGTTCTCTGGCAAGTTTGGCGTTTCATTGTTCCCGCCCTGAACAAACAAGAAAAGCGCTACGCGGTGCCCTTTATTGTTTCATCGGTCATTCTCTTTGCGGCCGGTTGTTCAATCGCTTATTGGACATTGGATAAGGCACTTGAATTTCTCATCAATTTTTCGGGTTCAGACATAACAGAGGCGTACAGAATCACCGATTACATCATGCTTGTCGTCATGATGATGCTTGCATTTGGTGTCGGTTTCCTCAGTCCGGTGCTGTTGGTGTTTCTGCAACTGGTCAATGCCGTACGCCCACAGACCCTCATTAAACAATGGCGCTATGCATTAGTCAGCATCTTTGTTGTCGCAGCAGTCATCACACCGTCGGGAGACCCAGTCAGCCTTCTCGCCCTGGCAGTGCCTCTCTCTGTCTTGTTCTTGATCTCCATTCTCGTTGGTTGGTTGCTAACGCGTAAACGTCCGGCCACCGCGATATGAGCACACTGAGAGAACAATTCCTCTCTCAACTCTCGTATCAGCCTGACGGCTTTCAGATGAAGGCAATGGATTCCATCGACGCAGATGCATCGGTTCTTGTTGCCGCTCCCACAGGGTCAGGAAAGACACTGATTGCCGAGTACGGAATCGCACGGGCACGGTCATTGAAGCGTCGCGCTTTCTACACAACCCCCATCAAGGCTCTCTCCAACCAGAAGTACCGAGACCTCGGCGAACTGTATGGCGCGCATAACGTTGGTCTCGTCACAGGCGACAACGCAATCAATGCCGATGCACCCGTGGTTGTCATGACCACCGAAGTGTTGCGCAACATGATTTACGCATCATCTCATCGGCTGAACGACCTCGGAGTGGTAATTCTTGACGAAGTTCACTACCTACAAGATGCGTATCGCGGCCCTGTCTGGGAAGAAGTCATCATTCAACTTGATCCCGAAGTACAACTGGTGTGTTTGTCTGCCACTGTGTCCAACGCAGACGAAGTGGGAGAGTGGCTTTCCACAGTTCGGGGACGCACCGATGTGGTGGTAGAAACAACTCGCCCCATTGAGCTGGTGAACCACTTCGCAGTGCACGACAAAGCATCTGACAAAACCGAAATGTTCAACACCATCGTGGGCGGGGAACCGAACCGACATGTTCAACGACTGCTCTCTGGTGGACGACCAAACGGTGGGCGTCAAGGTCAATCAAAGAAAGTTCGCCGATTCTCACCACCCACTCGTCCCGAGACGGTTGAACTTCTTGAAGACAATGCGATGTTGCCAGCAATTGTGTTCATTTTCAGTAGAGCGCAATGCGAAGACGCGGTTGCATCGTGCATGCGAGCAGGCATCATTCTGACGAGCGCCGATGAAGAATCACAGATCATTGAGATTGTGGAGCGACATTGCGGATCTCTTAGTGATGACGACCGAGTAGCTCTTGAGTATTCACACTTCCTTGAAGACATTGGTACTGGGGTGTCGTGTCACCACGCAGGCATGATCCCCATGTTCAAAGAGGCCGTTGAAGAGTGCTTTGTAAAAGGCTTAGTGAAGGTGGTCTTTGCTACAGAGACCCTGGCAGTAGGCATCAACATGCCGGCGCGTGCTGTTGTCATTGAAAAACTCACCAAGTACACAGGCGATCATCATCAGCTCTTGCGCGCATCAGAGTTCACCCAGCTCACTGGTCGCGCCGGACGTCGTGGACTAGACGACATCGGGCACGCAATCTCTATGTGGAATCCATTTGTCACCTTCGAACAAGTGGCGGGTTTAGCGCTTAGCAAAAGTTTCCGTTTGACTTCTGCATTCCGCCCCACATTCAACATGGCCGTCAACATGGTACGTAATCACTCCGAGGACGGGGCACACCACATCTTGAATTTGTCGTTTGCGCAGTTCCAGGCGGACAGAGACGTCGTGACATCCGAAGCGTTGCTTGAAAAGAAACGCCGAGAGTTGGCATTATTGGAACGTAGCGCCCCACTTGAATACGAAGCGGAGAGCACATCGCCGGGCGCATCCTCCGTTGAAGCCGAGATTGCGTTGCGCGCACTTCGACCCGGAGATGTCGTCATGTTTGACGCATCCAACATCCGGGGCAGGGGACTTGTATTGTCTACCGCTGCTCGTCGTGCCGGGATTCGCCTCACAGTTCTCACGCCGTCAAAGAAAACTCTCGAGGTGATGGCAAAAGACCTGCGGTCACTCCCCATGAAAGGTGCACACGTCGATCTTCCTGTTCCTTTTGAACCAACGCGCGCGGACTTCATTAAGGAAGCAGTGGCTCGAATGGTGAAAGCAAAGGTTGACGACACCGCTACACGTCTGGTTGATTACTCCACTGAGGGAAGAATTTCAGACTCTCCCGTCAGTGGAAAGAACATCAAAAGGCTTCGTCGCGAGATAGAGCAAATGGAAGATCGTTCTCGTAATAGAGCAGGATCTGTCAGTGCTCGTTTCATGGATGTTGTGGAACTACTCGAAGACCTTGGGTACATCGATGATTGGAGTCTCACCCCTAAGGGAGAAACGTTGTCGGGGATCTTCCACGAAAGCGACCTGCTTGTCGTGGAAGTGATGGACCGCGGAATTCTCAATGGCTTGTCGGTCAACGATCTTGTCGCTGTTCTCTCCACTCTCATTTACGAACCGCGTGGAGGCGATTCCGGTGGACCAACACGTTGGCCCTCAGACATCATTCGACAACGATTTAAGAGAATTGAAAAACTCAGTCAGCGACTACAAGATGCCCAACGCGAACGCGGGCTTCATGTCCATCGTTCTCCGCATGGAGGCCTCGCATTCGAAACCGCAGGGTGGGCATCGGGAAAACCTTTGTCCAAGATTCTTGACCCAGAACTCACTCCAGGCGACTTTGTCCGCTCAATACGACAACTCATTGATTTGCTTCGACAAATAGTGACCACGTCGAACAACGAAGAACTTCGTGCTACCGCAGAACTAGCGATTGCTTCCATCGATAGAGGAGTCGTCGCCGCCGCACAAGGGGCGAACGCATCATGACCATTCGAAAAGGTGAAGAGTGGGGTGTGCGCGTTCTGTGCCCCGATCATCGGGAAGTGGCCGAAGATGACTACGACGCCGCTCGTCACGATGCAGCGACCGTTTTCTCCGTCATACGTGGAGACCTTCACACAGCACTTGGACATCCGTCTGTTCCACTCGTAGGACACGAATGCACCGCGGTTCCCATTGATGCACTCAGATGTACCGTTACGGCCCCGTCAGGAGAGCAACGAGAGATCTTGGCAGTCTCGTCCGTTTCTCTTGGGTCGTGGTGGAAAGGACCGTTCATTGTGTTATCGAACAGTGGGTTCTACAACGGGCTCAACATCGCTCCACGATCTCACCCAAATGACGGCGAATTCGATGTGTTGTCAATGGACCCTGCACTTCCACTACGCCAACGATTCTTGGCCCGCCAAAAAGCACGCACGGGAACCCATGTGCCACACCCCATGATTTCTCTTCGCAGGAGCACACAGTTCACGCTCACCAAACAAACGTCCCGTGAGCGACTTGTACTTGATGGTCGCGCGGTCGACAACTGGTCACATGTTGAAGTATCGGTACTGCCTGATTACTGGACAGTGCTGCTGTAAGAGCTCAAATCGCGTCACCCATTCAATCCTCCGTCATAATGGAGCCATGAGTACTGAAGTAAACGAGCTGAAGCAACAAGCTTGTGACCGAATTGATGCTGTTGCACATCAGCTCATAGAAGTCAGTCACGACATTCATGCTCATCCAGAACAGAACTTCGCAGAAACGTATGCAGCAGAACTTCTCACTCGCACGTCTAGCGAGTTAGGGCTTTCCACCGAGCGCAACATGTACGGATGCGAGACGGGATTCTCAGGCGAAGTTGGTACTGGACCAACTGTGTGTGTCATGAGCGAGTACGACGCGCTCCCCGATATCGGCCATGGCTGTGGCCACAACATCATTGCGGCTGCCGGACTAGGAGCAGCGATAGGTCTTGCTGTGGTCGCCCCACGTGCAGGGGGCCGGCTTCGTTATCTCGGCACCCCAGCAGAAGAAGGTGGCGGCGGCAAATTGGTGATGGCCCGAAATGGCGCACTAGAGGGAGTGGACATCGCAATGATGGTTCATTCGGCAGACGCTGATCTCACCACCATCGATGCCATTGCGCTGCAACAGTTAGTAGTTGAGTATTCCGGCGAGGCCGCCCACGCAGCAGCCGCCCCTGAGAGAGGCAGAAACGCACTCGATGCCGCCGTTCTTGGGTACATGGCAGTGGCTGCGTTGCGCCAACACATTCTCCCGTCGGAACGTATTCACGGAATTTTCACCAGAGCAGGGGAGAAACCGAACATTGTTCCGCGAGATGCCGCAATGGAGTGGTACGTACGCTCTGACACCGTGACAACGCTGTCTGCCTTGAAGCCACGTGTTCTCGCCGCATTGCAATCGGGTGCGTCAGCATGCGGATGTGGTTTCTCACACGAGTGGGTAGACACTCCATACGCAGACATGGTGACAAATAACAATCTTTCATCGATGTACATCGCGAACGCTTCGCAACTTGGACGTGCCGTCAGTGTTCCGGGCGTGAATGGACGTCGCGTTGTGGGAAGCACCGACATGGGCAACGTCAGCCACCTTGTGCCATCAATTCACCCGATGATCGCATCCGCCCCAGTGGGAACAGCTATCCACACCGTCGAGTTCGCACGTCAATCAATTACCCCCATGGCAGACAAAGCCGTTATCGATGGAGCCAAGGCCATGGCGATGACCGCCATTGATTTTTGGACATCGCCCGACCAGCAACGAGCAATCGCCAAAGAGTTTGCCGAAGCCAACGCTGACAAGGATGTGCTGTAGTCGGTATCCACGGGGGAGACCAGCCCGACTCCTAGGCTGACTCCTTGTGACGGTTTACGTTCCTGAGGAATTCACACAGGCAGAGTCGGACATTCTCCGGCGTTATTTCACCAATCTTGACCAGCCAGTTTTTGCGCTCGTCAATCTGCCCGAGGTTGTAAAGGGTGCGTTGTTTGCGCGTTACAGCCGCAGCCCACGTAGTTTGCGTCGCTTATTTCTCGACGAGTTTGTGAACGACCTAGAGATTGCTGGCGACGTCGCCGTGGATGCAACTGTTGGCGTTGACCGCGCAGAGTCTTTGTACGAGAAAGTATTCGTTGAATACGGCGACGACTCTGTTGCGCAATTGGGTGGCGTGCATCTCGCCTGTGAGCAAGCGTCAAACATCCTCACAAAGATTCTCGAGTGGGGCCGCCTGATGAGTTATCTCGAGCAGAGCACTCGGTACATCGCTTATGACGAGCGCCTTGGCGGTCGCTACCGCTATTACCGGGACCCAGACCTTCTCGAAGGCAAGTTTGGTACTCGCTACGTAGGGGATATGGACCGCATGTTCGATTCCTACAGCGCACTTGCCGAGACGGTTACTCAGCATGTCCGGGCTTCTGTGCCCAAGCAGGCGGGAGACAGTGATTTCGTGTACCGCCAAGCAACGCGCGCCAAGGCACTCGATGCTGTTCGCGGTTTATTGCCTGCGTCATCTCTCTCGAATGTCGGAATCTACGGAAGCGGTCAAGCATTCGAAGCGCTGTTGTTGCGCATGCGTGCACATGCTCTTCCCGAAGCTCGCGTCTATGCAGACATGATGCTGACGGAGCTTCGCAAAGTCATTCCGTCGTTCTTGCGTCGAGTCGATGTTGCTGAACGCGGTGGGCAATGGTCCAACTACCTGGCAACGAACGCTGCGAACATGAATTCCCTCGTGGATGACTTGTTTGGTGACTCCATTGCATCAGATGTCGATGAAGTCACACTGGTCGACTTCGATCCCGACGGCGAGAACAAGATTGTGGCCGCAGCGTGTTATGCGTATTCACACCTTTCCGAATCACAGATCTTGGCCCGAGTAGAAAAAATGTCTGTTGAACAAAAGACAGACATCCTTCGCAATTACGTAGGGGAAAGAGAGAATCGACGCCACCGTCCCGGTCGAGCTTTTGAACGAACCGATTATCGTTTCGATGTGTTGTCGGATTACGGCGCGTTCCGAGATATGCAACGACATCGCTTGCTCACTATTGAATGGCAACCACTCACTCCGTACCACGGCTATACCCGTCCCGATCTTGTAGACGCAGCTGGCGCAACCGCCGATTTTGACGAAGTGATGGACCGTTCTGCAGCGTTGTATGACGCTCTCGTGGCAGACCACCCCAGCCAAGCGTCTTATGCAGTGTCAATGGCCTATCGCATTCGTTACTCAATGCAGTTCAACGCACGAGAGGCAATGCACATGCTTGAGTTGCGTTCCAGCCCACAGGGACACCCGTCGTACCGTCGTGTCGCCCTCGAAATGCATCGTCTCATTGCTGAGAAAGCCGGCCATACGGCGATCGCAGCAGCCATGACGCACATGACAACAGAAGCCCCAGAACTAGAGCGGCTTGAGTCTGAGCGTCGTGCAGAAGCTCGCAGAAGTAACTCGTAGCTGACACTTATCCACAAGTGACCCTCGTCACTTTCTGTACCCAATCTTCTAGCATTCGCCCCATCGGCCGAGAATGTGCCTAGTATCCCGCCCCGAGCCCTGAGGCAAACGGAGGAATCCAAAGTGGCAAAAGACGACATAGATCCAGAAGACATCGAAGAGGAAATTGATCTCGAGGGCGAAGACGATCTCGACATTCTCGATGATGACCTTGCGGACGACCTCGTCGATGAGGAAGACGTTGACGACGAGGATGACGACGACTCTCTCGGTGCCACAGTGGTGCGCAAGAAGGGGAGCGACGATGACGACGACGAAGACGACATGGTTGCCCCCGATGACGTGGAAGAAGATCTCGCCGAGATTCTGAAGGATCGTTTGGCATCCGAAGACTTGCCCGCGGAAGAGGACGAAGTTGTAGAGACCGATGATCGTTCCAGTGGCGACGACACACTCCAGCCGAAACGCGCAGACGAGACTTTGTGCAGTTCATGTTTCATGTTGGTGCGAAAGAATGCACCGGTATGTCCAATGGGCGACGACGAGTGCCCCATTGTTGTGAAGAAGAAATCAAAGAAGTGACAAACCCTCTGGTGTCTGCTCATCGCCACTTCTGGCGCACAGTAAACAACACTGTGCAGTCACTGCGACGTCAGGCGCCAGGTGCACGAATGGTGGGGGAGTTTGCGGTGAAGCATGCGGTAAGCGAGGCACAACGCAAACTTGCCCCCAACAACACGCCCACATCGGACACACCAGGTGAATCAGAGTCCTGAAGCCATCTTTGTGCGACATGCACAGGACAACGACATTGCAGTTGTCGCCGAACATAAAGAGCTCTCCGCAGCGGAGTCGTCTCGTTATCGCGGCACCCCTGCATCCATCTATACCGAGGCAACACTCACATTTGTTGGCGGTGTCGGCACAACCGTTTTCGGCTCGATAAGCATCGGACCATCAGGAAATGGACGATGGGATGTTGTTCACGTGTTTGTTGAACCCGATGCACGGGAGATCGGCATCGGCGACGCACTGTTGAACGAGTGCCTTGCGTACCTTGGACAACACGGCGCAGTCTGGCTCAGTGCTTCAGCCTTACCTGGCGATAGAGCGATGAAGAATCTGTTTGAACGTCATGGCTTGGTAGCCCAAACCATCATCGTGGGTAAATCGCTTAGCGACCCTTCCACTGGGGCGGACGCTTCTCAATAAACGCCATTAAACCTTCTTTGGTGTCTTCAGACTGAAGGATCGGGGCGAACTCTTCGTTTGTCATCTTCTTCAAGTTGTCATCTGACTCATACGCAGAGGCAAGAACTACTCGTCGACTTGCAGCTACCGCCATTGGAGCGGACGTAGCAATCTTTTCGCCAAGCGCAATCGCTGCGTCAAGTGCTGCACCTGGTTCTACCAAGTGGTTTACTAATCCAAGTTGGTGCGCTCGTTCTGCTGTTAATGGATCACCCGTAAGGATCACTTCCATTGCGACCGACTTTCCAATGGCGCGAGGAAGTCGGAAGAGGCCGCCGGCACCGGCGATGAGGTTGCGCTTCACTTCAGCAAGACCAAAGGACGAACGAGTTGTCGCGATCACCATGTCGGCAGCGAGAACAATCTCGCATCCACCTGCAGTAGCAAGACCATCGACTGCGGCGATGATTGGTTTGTTTCGCTCGCGGTACACAAAACCGGCAAATCCACCACGCTTTGTTCCCAATGTTTGACCACCGGCATTCAAGGCCTTCAAGTCTGCGCCAGCACAGAACACCGGAGACTTATGTCCTTCGGTATTTGCGGTGAGAACACCCACCCACACGCCGTTTTCGCTCTCAAGGCGATCAATTGCTTCTTCCATTGCTTGGGCAAGATCGTCATTGACGGCATTGCGTGCATCGGGGCGATTCAAAGTGATCACAGCAACGTGACCACGAACTTCATAAGTAACCATGTCTGACATGGAACTCACCGTAGTTGTGTTGGGGCAGAGGACAGAAAGTCCACACCCGTGACCTACTCGCTAGCGGTTGCTTCGG
>Ga0214168_1000877_pt1 | contig 12157 bp, 8 predicted proteins | sample LakMenepilimnion_FD_153002 | JGI IMG/M metagenome (GOLD analysis project Ga0214168, IMG submission 153002) | Freshwater microbial communities from Lake Mendota, WI - Practice 29OCT2010 epilimnion v4 | ecosystem: Environmental > Aquatic > Freshwater > Lake > Epilimnion/Euphotic zone | place: Lake...
TTTTGCCAATTGTTTTCCAAAGAATCAACAGCTTTATAAACTACTCTAATTACTGGACCCCCTCCCGAAGGTTTACGTGTAATCATTTTATAGGTTGGATCTGCGGCCCACATAAAATCATGCACATTGTAGGCTTGCCATTTCCAAGTTTTAGTATCCCCAGATGTATTGATAAGTTTTGAACCAGGAGTTTCATAACCCATACCCATTTCTTGTGGATTTTGCAAGTCGCCACCTGCTGCCACAAAATAATTTTTATCGATGGTAATGTTTACATCAAAATCACCCCACACGCCATAAAATTCTCTGGCAATGTACTGGTTGGCATGCCAACCTTGATAATCATATTCTGCTACCTTTGGATACCATTGGCTCATACTATAACGAATCCCTTCTTTATTGTCTCTTCCACTTCTTCTCACTTGAAGCGGTACTTGTGCTTCAAATGACACTTCCATTTGCACAGATGATTTTGGCAATAGAGGTTTTGCTAAAACAACTTCAAGAATGGTTTCATGTTCTTTTAATACTTGTGCTACGCCATTTATTTTTACATACTTAACGTTTTGGTAGCCAATTTCGGAAGGCGTTAATTTACTGATACGGTCTTTAACACGTGCATCCCAGTCAAGTCCATCACTCATTTTAGAAGCAGGTCTGATTTGAATTTGACCAAGCTCTCTACTTCTAATATCCATACTGCTCCCTGGCTGAAAGGCATTCCAATAGGTATGAAAAAATATCTTATTAAGTGTATCGGGAGAATTATTGGTGTACACGATTTTTTCGGTACCATTCATTTTATTGGTAACCACATCCATATTTACGTTAATCGTATACTTGATGCGTTGTTGCCAGCGATCTGGTTGTGCAAGAAGCGATGTAGCATTTGTTAGTAATAGAAATACAAATCCAAACAATAAAATCTTTTTCATTTTTTATTCAATTAAAGTGTGCCAATAAAATTAAGGAATTATTCGGCGCCAGCAACGACAATTACAATTTCGCCTTTCACCGATTTTGACTCAAAGTATACCGCTAAGTCTTGTAAAGTTCCCTGCTTGTTTTCTTCAAACATTTTGGTAAGCTCTCTGCTCACACTAGCTGTCCGGTCTGCGCCAAAATAGACGGCCAACTCTTTCAGGGTTTTCACAAGCCGCATAGGGCTTTCATATAAAATGATGGTACGAGGTTCAACAGCCAATTCTTTTAACATGGTTTGTCTGCCTTTTTTTAAAGGTAAAAATCCTTCAAAAACAAACCGGTTGGTAGGAATGCCACTATTTACAAGAGCCGGCACAAAAGCAGTAGCACCAGGCAAACATTCTACCTTAACCCCTTCTTTGATACATTCACGAACGAGTAAAAAGGCAGGGTCAGAAATACCAGGGGTGCCTGCATCTGTTATGAGTGCAAAGGTTTTGCCGCCTTTTAACTGATCCACCAAATGCTCAACTATTTTGTGTTCGTTGTGCTGATGATAGGGAGATAATGGTTTTTGAATTTGGTAGTGCTGGAGTAGTTTAGAAGAAGTTCGAGTGTCTTCACACAAAATAACATCTACCGATTGCAACACTTCAACACCCCTAAAAGTCATGTCTTTTAAATTACCAAGTGGTGTAGGAACCAGGTATAGCATGGCTTTGGGGTTAATACAACTTATGCTAAAAATTCAATTTCAAAATATTCCATCACTGCATTAGCGAGTAATTGTCTACTAGCATTTTCTGCAATCACAGTAGCAGCTTCTTTACTATCTGCTTCGATTTGTAAGTTTATATTTTTACCTACACGCACATCCTGAACAGTTGTGAGTCCTAAATTATGAAGCCCACTTAAAACTGCTTTACCCTGAGGATCTAATAAATCTTTTAAGGGCATTACCTTAATCTGAACATTGAAAATCATAAGTACCAATATTTGAGGGACAAAGATAGAACTACATAGGCAATAAAAACAATGGGAACGGCAATCCAGCCAAAACTAATCGCTGAAATAAGGCCAATAGCTACTAAAATAAATAGCGGGAGTAGTTTTTTAAACGAAAACTGGCTAAACTTAAACGCCATCATAGGCAGCGTTGACACCATTAAATAGCTACAACCTAGTACCACGATATACCAAAACCACTTGTTAAGTAAAAGGCCAGTAACCACTGCCTGATTGGCGGGTGCATACCAGTAAATAATAGGAAAAGAGGCAAACAATAGCCCAACTGCTGGCACAGGAACCCCTGTAAATCCGGCTGTTGAAGGGGCCGAAATATTGAACCTTGCTAACCTGTATGCAGCGGCACAGGGTAAAATAAACACAGGGAGCAGCTGAAACCAAGATGCCGATAATCCATCTACATCTTGTGCGAGTGATAGCCTTAAAAACTGATACGCAATTAAAGAAGGCGCTACGCCAAAACTTACGAGATCGGCAAGCGAATCTAATTGCTTGCCCATTTCAGAAGAACTATCAAGTAGTCGCGCTAAAAAACCATCAAAATAATCCACAACAGCTGCAAGTGCCATACATAAACTAGCCCTATATATTTGCTGTGGGATTTCAATTAAACTTTCGCCATCAGTTCCTGATGTTATAATGATACCCGGCATTGTTATGTACACTATTGCAACGCATCCAAAAAAAAGATTCAATAAGGTAAATAAATTGGGGATTTGCTTTTTTATCATGCTATTTATTTCTTTCTGTTGACAGAAGACTTTTTCATGAAAGACTCTATTTCTTCAACGGTGATGGGAATATTTTTCATGAGATCAATATTGCCAGTTTCTGTAATCCAAAAATTGTTTTCGATCCGAATGCCCATTTTTTCTTCTTCGATGTAAATACCTGGCTCAATGGTAAATACCATACCCGCTTGTATGGGAGCGGTTCTTGTACCAAGGTCGTGCACATCAAGTCCTAAATGATGTGAAATACCATGGTACAAATATTTTCGGTACGCCGGTTTTTCTGGGTCTTGGTTTTTAATAGTAGCTTTTGTTAGAAGGCCAATTTTTTCAAATTGCTTGGTGGCTTCTACCCCCACTTTGTCGGTGTACTGCACAACTGATATACCGGGCTTTAAAATAGACTTGGCATAATTATGTAAATGTAAACATGCATTGTATACTTCTTTTTGACGTTTGGTAAATACACCATTTACCGGCACCGTTCTAGTTAAATCGGCACAGTATCCTCCATATTCTGCACCAAAATCCATAAGTAACATCTCACCTGATTCACATACCTGGTTATTGGAAACATAATGAAGGGTTCTAGCCCTATCCCCACTTGCAATAATGCTGTGGTAAGCCGGACCTGTTGCGCGCCTTCTTAAAAATTGATGGTAAATTTCTGCCTCAATTTCATATTCAGTAACACCTGGTTTTATAAATCCTAATAAATGCCTAAAAGTTAGATCGGTAATATCAATGGCCTTACCAATAACAGCCACTTCTTCTTTTGATTTGATGGCTCTTAACTTGTGCATGATTTTTGCAGCACGCTCATAGCCATGAAGCGGATAGTTGGCTTTCATTTCTGCAACAAACCTGTAATCTCTAGTTGCAATAGCTGTAGATTTTCTATCATTTTCGTTGGTGTCTAAATAAATCGTATCTGCTAAATGAACCCATGTTTGAAGCATCGCATCAATGCTGTCTAACCATACAATGGTTTGAATCCCAGATATGGCGGTCGCATCAGCAATACGCAACCTTTTACCATCCCACTTTTCTTTTAACTCGTTAGGCCTTACAAGTACTAGTACTTCACGGTATTTTGGATCGGGGCAATTTGGAAACAATACAACCATTGAATCTTCCTGCTCAATTCCAGACAACCAATATAAATCGGTATTTTGTTTGAATGCATGAAGGGCATCGCCATTAGAAGGCCACTCATCATTGCTTACAAAAATAGCAATGCTATTAGGCTTCATTTCTTTTATAAACCGCTTACGGTTGTCAATAAAAATTTGCTTGTTAAGGGGTAAATATTTCATAGATGAAATTATGAGCGCTTGTCAATAATGCACTAAAAATAAGAAAAGAATTAGAATTTCACCGAAGGACATCTTACGCCCCTTGCTAGTGCCGAAGAAACTACCCCGGTTTTGATAATCGACAACTCATAAGCACCCCTGGTATTATTGGCTGCTTTAAGGGTAGAAACGGTCGCATCATAATTAAAAGTAAAGCGGGTATCGTTTAATTGAAAGCCAAAAACGGGAATGACAGCATCGCCATTGCGCATGTAAAGCCCAAGAATCATTTGCTTAGTTCCGTCTCCAGTTAAATCACGATTGGCATTAACGCCCAACACTACTTCAGATGCGGTATTCATTTTACTCATGTAAACATTAGGATTTACAATCCATGATTCTGAAATTTTTACACTTGCATTTAAAAAAACGGTATAACGCATATCAATACTTGCATCAGAAACAAGTGGATCAAAAAAACTTTCGCGAGGCCTATTAATATGCTGTGCACTTAACCCAGCATTAATATAAAGATTTTCAGAAGCAAAATAGGCGTAATTAATCCCTGCTTGCAAATCTGCATAAGCTGTTTGACTAAATGCAAAAGGCTCGTTAGATGGAATGGCGGCATCAAAAAATTTACCATTCCACTGGTTATCAAAAGATAATTTAGCAATATCAATGCGCTTACTAATAAAACCTCCTGTAAACCCTATGCTTAACAAACTACTGTATCCAAGCATTTGATGATACGCCACAGAAGCATACGCACTTGTATTCACTAAATTACCAGCTCCTGCTGCGTCTCTGTATAAAGCGCCACCAACACCCATCCAGCCGTTTTCAAACTTACCCGTAAACAATTGTGCATCCCCCCAAACCGACATTGTTTTATAGGGAGTACCCACTGCACCCCACTGATTTCGGTAGTTCGCGCCAATCCTATAATCATTATCAGGATTAAAACCTGTATTAGCTGGGTTCACTAAAATAGGTGCATTAAAGTATTGACTAAAATGCAAATCCTGCGCATTTGATTGCAGCATAGCTACAACAAAAACAAGAAATAATATGTGGTGCATTTTAGATTTCATGGGCTACCTAAGTAAAGTGATATCTCCTTTTTTTGCTAGTTTCTCTCCTGTATAAAATTCAACAACAGCATTGTAATGATATACATCCTGTGCTTGCAATTTTCCTTTAAAATAACCATCCCAACCGGCGCCTATATCAGAGGATGCAAAAACGAGTTCTCCCCATCTATTAAAGATTTGAAAATTAACTTTCGAAATGCCAAAACCTCTAACTAATACTCGGTCATTTACGCCATCCCCATTGGGGGTAAATGCAGTGGGAACACTAAATCCTACTTCGACAATAACATCAATTGGTGTGCAAGTTGTATCTGAACATCCGGTTGCATTTGTGGCAACTAGACATACATTATACGTTGCTGTTTTTTGATACTGGTAAGAAATAGTGGAATCACGTTTTGATGTTATAAGCGAATTGCCATCTCCAAAAATCCATTTGTAGGTAACGGCCCCTGTACTAGTATTAACAAGTTGCACGGGCAAATTGGGCTGTGAAGGGTTCGGCGAATAGGTAAATGAAGCAGTAGGTTTATTAACCACAACCAAGTTTTTCACAATGGTATCGCGCTTATTACAAGTATTGACATCCACGGCTATTAATTGAACTGGGTAGGTTCCGGGTCTTGCATAGGTATGCGAAGGATTTGTTTGTGTAGAAGTTACGCCATCACCAAAATCCCAGAAAAACTGCTGCCCCGCAGTAGAGGTATTTCTAAAACTAGCATTAAACGGTGCGCACGCAGCTGGCGGCAATGTAAAATTAGCAATCACATTTGGCGCTAAACTAATTTGTTTGATTAAACTATCCGGACTATTACAATAATTGCTGTCATTTAAACTGAGCTTTACATTGTAAGCACCTCCTACTGCGTAAGTGTGTCTTATGATACCAGCTCCTGCTGCGAGTTTTGTTCCGTCTCCAAAATCCCAAGTAAAACTTTTATTCGTGAAAGGTTTTGAGGCGGGCCCGGTGCTCGTATTATCAAATTCAAAAACCGACTGATCACATGGCGGCAATTTAGTAGCACTAAACGATAAACTTACATTGTCACTTCTAACGTGCATATTAAGATAAGTAGTGTCAGCAACATTACAAGTACTAGAATCGATGGCTACCAAAGAAACTCTAAACACACCTACCTTTGTATAATTGTGGGAAATTCGTGCCGTGTTGGAGGTGACTGGTGCAGAGCCATCCCCAAAATTCCAAACATAGGATTTACCCTGTGCGAGCGTGTCTGAGAAATCTACAGTCATTGGTACACATCCAGAGGTATCTCTAACGGTTCCTTTTATGGAAGCTTTTAATCCTGTACCAACACCGGCCAAATTAAATGCGAGTTTGATAGCAAGTAAATTACATCTAGCAGAGCTAGGATCGGCCGATAAATTATTGGGAGACCAAACACCCGCAGAGCCACGTAAAGCAGATCCTGGTGCAGGATTAGAGCCTAAACAAGAGCACACAGATTGATAGATGGTGCCGTTTTTATCAAACCTACTGGTTCCGCCATCTACATGATCTCCAAGTGGACCTCCCGTAGTTCCAGAAATAGAACCAAAAAAAGTAGCGTATAAAATATTTTTAGCATTTTTTTCAAGTACAAAAAAGTAGAGGTCTTCGCCATCTGTGGTGGAACTAAATTGACCTGCTCCAAATATGGCAAGCCCTCTTGTACTAGCTGATGGATAATCAGGCGTTAATGTGCCACCCCAACCAGATACGTATACATTTTCACATCGATCCACCAAAAAAGCAGTAGGTGAAATATTAGGTACGCTTCCTGTTCCTGTTCCAAAATTTGCAGAGTATACAAACTGCGTTAGATCCGGTTGTAATTTGGAAATAAATTGCCTCCCCGTTACCTGATTACCACCACTGTTAAAAGGCGAATTGATAATGGGCCATGCGACTGTGGAGGTTCCCATAATATAGGGGAAACCAAATTTATCAAATTGAATACCGTAAATAATATCATTACCTGATGTGCCAAAATAACTGCTCGCAATTTGCCTGCTTCCATCAGGGCTAATATATGTTACATAGCCGTCCACATTTCCCTGATTGCTGCCAAATAAAACCCCAGCCTTCGTACCCGGAAAATCAGTACTTGCGGTTGCACCTGCCACATAAATAAAGCCTGTTAATGGATTGAGGGCAAGCACAAATGCAGCATCATCATTATCTCCGCCTAAAAAAGAACTAAATAACACGGCATCTAAATTAGGCGACATTTTTACCAGCACTCCATCCTGAAAACGTGTGGTTGTTCTTTTACCTGGCGTTGTTTGAAAGCTTCCCGGCGTTGTTCTAAAATCTTCGGACTGTGTAACCGATGCTAAAATAATATTACCAGCACCATCCACAATTACTTCACTACGAGCATCATCTCCATAATTTCTACGAGTAGATTCTACCCCTTGTGGCCTGATATAATTGGGCCTTATATTTACACCATCATCAGAAGTACCACCCATACGCACAGATCCAATAATTGAATTGCCTGTTACATTTAATTTTGTGATAACGATATCAAACAATCCACCCAGTGGACCATAAGTCGAAAGCCCCCTAACGGGATAGGTATCCCCGGATGAAGTTCTTCCTGCAATAATTAGATTACCACTCGCGTCCACTACTAAACTATGTGGCTGTTCATTTCCTCTTCCCCCAATGTAGGTTGCATAGATTCTATTCACGCCACTTGGGTCAAATTTAATGATCCCAATATCCATGGCCCCCATATCGCCCTCTGGAACACCCCCTGCAAAAGTGGTTTGAAATGCACCGTTGCTTACGGGGAAGGTACCAACGCTACCAAACACAATGCCACCGGCATAAAAATTTCCTTGCGGATCATAGGTTGCCGTAAACCCCCAATTATCAGAAGTACTTCCGGTATAACCAAAAAATACAATCGACGGATCAATTACAAGCGTTTCCGTTTTATCGTAATCACCGGCAATTGAAAACTTAACAATATTTCCTTTAACGGTATAATTACAATCTACTTCTTTTTTACCTTCTTTTTTTAATTGATAGGTATAAGGGGCTAATTCAGAAACAGTGGTTACCCTAGTTTTAATTTCTAGTGCACGGTTTTTAATTTTAATGCCGTCTGTACCTTCTATGTACAATGCAATTTTAGAAACGTCGGCTCCTGGATGTACGATTATATCATACTTTAACTGAGCGTCGTTGGTGTAATACCTAACATCAATACCCGGATACAAATCTTTGTAAACAACCGCCTTGTAAATTTTACAACCACTTGCCCACTTGGTAGAGTCATTCCCAATAAAATAATTATTATAGGATGGTTGAATTTTTTCAGGAACGATGGTTGGATTTGGATTGGCATTTAAAAAGCGAACTTCATAGGCATGCGATTGGAGTACACCATCAAAATTTTCAGGGGTTGTTGGAATATGATTTTTTTCGCGGGGGTGTGGATTTAAAGCAGCTAAATCTTTTGGATTGTGCACGAGTACGCGGTACCCATTATTTTGAAGCGCAAATGCACCTGCAACGGTTTGCGCTTGAAATTTAATAGCACTAGACCACTGCCCTTTGTTTTCAATAAATTCGAGATACTGCTGCGCCCTCACCTCTGCAAAAGAGAGGGTGAAAATAAGTAGTACAACACCAAATAATCTTCGCAGCAACATCTTGTTTTTTAAAAGTTACGATATCTTACCCCACCCAGACCTGGACTTCTGAGATTGAAGGTAGTTTTTCAATTCTATATTTTTAGCCAAATGGAGGGTATGGTCTTCTTCTACTAGCTTTTCAGCTGCTATTTTGGACACTTCCAACACCTCTTTATCATTAACAATATTAGCGAGCTTAAAGTTCAAAGCACCACTTTGTCTGGTACCCTCAATATCCCCAGGACCCCTTAATTCAAGGTCTTTTTCGGCAATTAAGAACCCATCATTGGTAGCACACATAATCTTGATGCGCTCCCTTGCATCGTTGCTCACTTTTTGACCTGTTAATAAAACGCAAAAACTTTTTTCGGAGCCCCTTCCAACCCGTCCACGCAACTGATGTAACTGAGAAAGTCCAAATTTTTCGGAGCTTTCGATGACCATAACGGAGGCGTTGGGCACATTCACACCAACCTCAATAACGGTGGTCGCCACCATAATTTGAGTATCGCCATTTACAAAGCGCGCCATGTTGGTTTCCTTTTGATCTGAAGGTTGTCTTCCATGCACCATACTAATTTTATAATTAGGCTCCGGGAAAAAACTTTTTACTTGTTCGTACCCTTGCATCAAATCTTCGTAAGAAAGTTTTTCGCTCTCTTCAATTAACGGATAAATAAAATAAGCTTGTCTACCTTTTTCAATTTCTGTTTTTACAAAATCCATAACGGACGCGCGCATCATTTCATTTCGGTGCACAGTTGTGATGGGCTGTCTGCCTGGCGGGAGTTCATCCATGACACTATAATCAAGATCACCATACGCAGTCATGGCAAGGGTTCTAGGAATTGGCGTTGCTGTCATTACAAGCACGTGCGGCGGTACTACCGCTTTTTCCCAAAGCTTTGCACGCTGCGCAACTCCAAATCGGTGTTGTTCATCCACAACCACAAAACCTAAATTATGAAACTGAACTTTTTCTTCAATAACCGCATGCGTACCCACAACAAAATGAAGTGATCCATCTTGTAAACCCTGCATGATTTTTTTTCTTGCAGCTGTTTTAGTACTACCCGTTAATAAAGCCAGTTCTACACCCAAATCTTTTAATAGTTCACTAAGTCCTTGGTAATGCTGCTGCGCTAAAATTTCGGTGGGTGCCATTAAGCAACTTTGAAATCCATTGTCTGCTGCAAGGAGCATACTAAGTAACGCTACGATGGTTTTACCACTACCTACATCACCTTGTAAAAGGCGGTTCATTTGACGGCCCCTAGCGGTATCTGTTCTTATTTCTTTGAGTACTCTTTTTTGAGCACCTGTTAATTCGAAAGGCAAATACTTGTTGTAAAAAGTATTAAAGAATTCGCCAACTTTTTCAAAAACAACACCCCTACTAGATTGATGTCTGGCAAGTCGCACCAGGTTTAAGCGCACTTGTGCTACAAACAATTCTTCAAATTTTAAACGCCTTAACGCAGCTTTATAGGCTTTGTCAGCAACTGGAAAATGAATATTGGAATAAGCTTCATAACGGTTCATGAGCTTGTAATCAGCTATTATGCCAGCAGGTAAATTTTCAGGTATATCTGCGGGCTTAATCATGGAAAAAAGCTGGTACGTGAGTTTTGCCAGTTGTCTTCCATTAAGTCCACGGGCCTTTAATTTTTCGGTGGCCGGATACACCGGTTCCAAATAATCTTTGCCCCCTTCTTTGGCCGGGGTGAAAATTTCAATTTCGGGATGTACCATTTGAGGTTTCCCATTAAAAAAGCCTGTTTTTCCAAAAACAAGGTATTTCTGACCCGGAACCAGGTTCTTTTGCACCCAGTTAGCGCCCTGAAACCATGCAAGCTCCAGTGTACCCGTATCATCCACTAGCTGCGCAATAAGGCGTCTAGCCCTTTTGTCACCCATTAAGGAAGGCTGTTGTAAGATACCTACTACCTGCACAAAGTCGGTGGCGGGGCTGATGGAGCCTATCTTGTGGACCTGGGTTTTATCGATATGCCTGTTCGGATAATGTTCTAATAGATCCGAAAAAGTGTAAATCGAAAGCTCCTTTTTAAGTAATTCCCCCCTCAAAGGGCCAACGCCTTTAAGGTATTCGATGGGTGAACCTAATATGTGATTGGAAGCTTGAATAAGGGGCAGTTTTAGGGTATTTGTATAGCAAATATCATGAAAAAGCGCCTTATCTTCGCGGCTATGGAAAAAGAGGTGGTTTTAAGTGGTATCAGGCCTACAGGATTCCTTCATTTAGGCAATTATTTTGGTGCTATGCGCAATTATGTGCGTATGCAAGATGAGTTCAATTGTTACTTTTTTGTAGCAAACTGGCATAGCCTTACCACCCACCCAGATACCAAAGAATTACAAGCAAATGTTTTACGCGTGATTGCCGAAAATATTGCTTGTGGATTGGATCCAGAAAAAGTAGCATTGTATGTTCAAAGCGACGTTCCTCAAATTGCAGAACTTTATTTGTATTTAAACATGATGGCATATAAAGGTGAACTTGAAAAAACAGTAACCTTTAAAGAAAAAGTTCGTTTGCAACCAGAAAATGTAAACGCTGGACTTCTTACCTACCCTGTATTACAAGCCGCAGATATTTTAATTCACCGCGCTGTAAAAGTGCCTGTTGGTAAAGACCAGGAACAGCATTTAGAAATGGCGCGTAATTACGCCGAACGCTTTAACCATAGATACGGCGAGGTTTTACCACTACCTTATGCATTTAATTATGGAGGCGAACTCGTAAAAATAATGAGTTTAGATGGCGAAGGAAAAATGAGTAAAAGTGAAAATCAAATGAACACACTTTACTTAGCAGATGAAGATGATGTGATTCGCAAAAAAATCATGAAAGCCAAAACAGATGGCGGTCCTGCAGTTCCAAACGCACCAATGCCTGGATATATCGAAAACTTATTTACCCTGATGGGCCTTGTTAGCACACCAGATACCGTAGAAAAGTTTACCGCTGATTACAACAACAGCAGTGAAGGCAATTGTATTATCAGATACGGTGATCTTAAAAAGCAATTGGCAGAGGATATGGCTGCGTTTATTAAGCCAATTCGAGAAAAGGCTGCTGATTTACAACAAGACACGGCTACCCTTCAAAAAATCATGAAAATGGGCGCCGAAAAAGCTGGCGAAAGCGCTTCAAAAACGCTAACACTGGTTCGTAGCGCTATTGGCATGAACTATTATTAAAAAAATCAAACTATAATTATCTTTTTAAGATACTCATTTCGTACTTTCAACCCCTATGGCAAAAGCTAAGAAACCCAAACACATCGCAATCGCAGGTAATATCGGCGCAGGTAAAACTACACTTACCGAAATGCTAAGTAAGCATTACCGTTGGATACCTCAATTTGAAGACGTAGACCACAATCCATACTTGATGGATTTCTATGAAGACATG
>Ga0214168_1000881_pt1 | contig 12134 bp, 8 predicted proteins | sample LakMenepilimnion_FD_153002 | JGI IMG/M metagenome (GOLD analysis project Ga0214168, IMG submission 153002) | Freshwater microbial communities from Lake Mendota, WI - Practice 29OCT2010 epilimnion v4 | ecosystem: Environmental > Aquatic > Freshwater > Lake > Epilimnion/Euphotic zone | place: Lake...
CGACTCCGAGTCATAGGACTTGAGCACAAGGTCTCCGCCTTTCGAGGTCTCGAAGACGGCGACGCTGATGCGCTGGGATCCGATGTTGAGAGCAATGCTATTCGGGGTGTCGGCCATGATGCGGGGAAGATAAAAGAAGGGTTGGTCAAACCTGACGGAGGGGGGCGCGAAAGAGGGCAATCAGGCCCTCACCGAGATTTCGAGGCGCTGACCTCGATGAACCGGTCCCACCACATCGCGGCAAACGGCGTCTCTGATTTGTCCAGAAGTGGCACCGTATCACTGCGGGAAATTTTGTCGGAGGCTGCGCTCCACCAGCCTGGCTTGAACTTGCTGGTTTCCTGAAGGAGGCGCTCTCCATTGATAAGCACTTCGTAGCCCACCGCCTCGACCGAAGACTTGCCGGCACGGTCAAATCCGGTGAGGCGCTTGATCGAAGCAGGCGAGAGGTAAACCGAGCAATACACATCCTCGTCGAGCGGCGCATTGACATGCTCGACATCCTTGGTGAGGAGCAGCATAGCGCCGGGTTTTTCAGGGTTTTTGACCGCCACGTACCACTTGACGGTAAGGCGCTCGCAAGTCTTGGAGAGCGGAGTGGGGCTCAGCGAAATGCGCAGCTTGGCTTCGAGCTCCAACCAGTCCTTGGGTTTGAATACCTTTTGTTTGCCGCCAGCAAATTCGGGCGACGGAAGATCCTCGAAGGCGGGCTTATCGCCGACCACATTGGCCCGCTGGGCAGCGGCATTGCCTGCCGAAAGAACGATGGCAAGAGCACAGATCGGGAGGAGAGAAATGGAATAGAGCAAATGTTTCATGCGCTTTGAATGTTTATAAGAACCTATGCACCCCGCCCAATTTGGCCAGCCAAAAGCGCAGGTTGGATGGAAAAATTTGCAGATTTGATCGGCCTTGTAGCGGATTGGGGCCACATGCGATTGACGCCGGGGCGGCAGCCGCGCATCACTTCGGCGTGAAAACTTTGGATTTTTCAATTCGACGCGCCCTGACCGCAGGCAGTTTCGGCACTGCGGCCGATGCGTGCGAGGCTTCGATCCAGCAGGTGGCCGAGTCCTGCGACATCGCAGAGGTGCGGCTCGACCTGATGCGCGACGAGCTCGGCGGCGCGGCAAGACCGTGGTCTCATTTGGCGGGAATTCCCCTGCTCTTCACTGCGCGAATGGCGGCGGAGGGCGGTGCGGGCAATCTTGATGCCGCGACGCGGGAGGCTTTGCTGCGCGAGGCGCTTGACGAGGCCGCCTGCATCGACATCGAGGTCGCCAGCATCAGCGAAATGGCGGGGCTGATTGATGAGCTTCGGGCGCGGAAATTGCCTTGGATCGCATCGTTTCATGATTTCGAAAAATTGCCGGAAAGTGCCGTGCTCGAAGAGCGTCTGGCGCGGGCAAAGTCCGCAGGCGCTGCCGTTTTCAAGGTCGCCGCAAAGCTCCACAATCCGAGTGATGTAGCGCGTTTGGCGGAATTCCAGCTCGCCAACCATGGCATCGCTGTCGCCACCATGGGCATGGGTGTTTTGGCCCCAGTATCGCGCCTGCTCTGCGCTCAATGCGGCAGCGTGCTGAACTACGGGTTTATCGGCCGGACCTCAACCGCTCCCGGACAGTGGGGCAGCCTGCGGCTCAAACAGGCCATCACGAGCCTCGAGGCGTTCGTGCGCTAGGGCTGGGGCCGTTCTCCGCAACGGTCCGCCCGCGAATCAAGTACATCTGCAGCGGCCTATTCTTCTTCCTGGGACGCCTTGGAAAGGCGTCTCTGCCTGCGAATTTCGCCAAAGAATTCTCCGCCCCATCATTTGTCCCATTCGATCACCTCGACTGGGGCTTCGGGTAGGGCCTTGAGGAAGGATTTACCGTAGCGTTTGGTGAGGATGCGGTTGTCGAGGATGCAAACATGGCCTTCGTCGCGAGTCGTGCGGATCAGGCGGCCAACGCCTTGACGGAGTTTCAGAATCGCCTCGGGCACGGAATAGTCGTTGAAGGGGTTGCCACCCTCGGCCTCGATCGCTTCGAGCCTTGAAGCGGTGAGCGGGTGGTCGGGCACGGCAAATGGCAGACGGGTGACGATCACATTCGAGAGCGCTTCGCCGGGCACATCGACGCCGGTCCAGAAACTGTCTGTGCCAAAGAGCACGCTGTGGATGTCGCGGCGAAATTCCTCGACCATTTTGTGGCGCGGCATCCCCTCGCCTTGCATCAGCATGCGCCAACCTTTTTTCCGCAAAAACCCCTCAAGGCGCGTCGCCGCATCGCGCATCGTGCGGTAACTGGTGAAGAGCACGAAGGCCCGGCCGTCGCTTGCGGTCAACGATTCGCAGATCCCGCGCGCGAGCAGTTCGTCGTAACGCGGCGTGCCGGGATCGGGAATCGATTTGAAAATTTTCACCCGCATCTGGCGCTCGTAATCGAAGGGACTGCCGATGCACATGGCTCGGGCATTTTCGGCACCGACGCGACCGCGAAAGTACCCAAGTTGCGGATCGCCTACGCCCAGCGTCGCACTGGTTAGCACCACACTTTTGCCATCGCCAAAGAGCAGCGGTCGCAGTTGATCGGCCACATTCACCGGCGCGGCCTGCAAGGTGTACTGAGTTTCATCGCGACCACCGCGCTCGACCCAATAGACGCTGTCCTCCGCGGACTGATCGAGAAACTCCGCCACCGCGCCATGGACTTCGCGCAGGCGTCGCGAGGCGTCTTGCAATTCGGCGCGCGAGTTTTCCGATTCGACATCGGCCGCAAGCGCATCGATCTCCTGCCACAACTCGCGCAGTGGCGCGGCGATCGTGTTAGCGACGAGTTCCGGTTGGCGCACGCGACACTCCTTGGCGTAGGTGCCGAAGTTCGCGGCATCGCCGATCTGATCGAAAAATTGATCCGAGGCGTTCAAGGCCTGCTCGGTCGCCTTCATCGCGGCGGCCTTGCGATAGGACTTCAACAAACCCTTGCGAGTGCGCGGGTGGTAAAGCCTATGCAGCTCGAAACGCAGCGACGATTGCGAAACGCGCAGGCCAAGCTGCACCGCTGCTACTTGCTCGATGGTGTGCGCCTCGTCGAGGATCGCGAAATCGTTCGGAAAAATGAAACCGCCGGGTTTTTTTTCGTCCTCATTGGCAAGCTCGGTCTCGAGGAGTGCAAAAAACAGCGTGTGGTTCACCACGATCAGGCGCGCGTCGGCGGCCGCCTTGCGGGCTTCCTGGAAAAAACAATTTCCGCGCGGCCCGCAATGCCTCGTCGTGCAAAGGTGAGCCTCGCTGCACACTTGTAGCCACACGCGCATCTGCGGCTGGAAGTCGAGATCGCTCAGCGTGCCGTCGCGGGTTTTATCCGCCCACTTGCGGATCGCCTCGAGCTCTTCATTTTCCGAACCGGTGAAAAGATCGCCCGATTGCTCGAGCGCGCGTCGCAGACGCGCCGGGCAAAGGTAATTTTGCCGACCCTTGAGCAACACGGCAGGCAGCTCGTCACCGAGCATCTTGCGCACGATCGGGATGTCCTTGCGCACGAGTTGCTCCTGCAAATTGATCGTGTGGGTGGAAATGACTCCCTTGCGGCCGGTCTCGAGCGCAAACTTTGCGGCAGGCAAAAGGTAGGCGAGCGATTTTCCCACGCCAGTGCCCGCCTCGGCGACCAGCGGACGCGAGCCAGTGAGCGCCTCGGCCACCGCCACCGCCAGCGCTTGCTGCTGCGGACGAAATTCGAAATCCCGCGATTTTGCCAAAAGCCCCTTGGGCGAAAACGCGTCGTGCACCGCGTCGCAAAAACCCGGTGTCGCTTGGCCGTCCGAAAGCGCAATCATCCGCGCCCATCCGACTCGCCAACACGCTCGCTGACAAGCCGCATGTTCCAATCCAGACAACACGCTCGACAGCGGCCGCCCGCCACGGGCATCGTGAGCGCCGATCAAGCCCATGAGCCAACTCTTCACCCGATCCGCCCGCCTCATGGCGATCCTCGCGCTCGCCGTTGCGGGGGCCGCGCTCGGCGCGTGGTTGATACCGGGTGAGACGCTCGCCGTGCGCGAGTACCTGGCTGGATTTCCCGATGCCGATGCTTCCGCGCACGGATTGAGGCCGCTGGTGCTTGCCGGGATGTGTTTTCTGCCGGCGCTTGGCGCATGCTTTTACGCGCTTGGTGGCGAACTCGACCGCTACATCGCGCGGCAGTTCATTCACATTTTTTGCATCTGCCTCGGATCGCTCCTGATGATCTGGTTGCTCATCGACCTTAGCGATAAGGTCGGCGACCTTCAGAGCGCGGAAAACATGCTCGCTTCGCTGATCGCCGTTTACACCACCCGCGCGCCCGCCGTGCTGCTTTTGCTTTTGCCATACGGCCTCTTGCTTTCGCTGCTCTACTGCCTCAGCCAGTTGTCCGCCTCGCGCGAAGTCATCGCAATGATTCAGCCCGGCCGCGGCATCGTGCGCATCACGCTGCCGCTGGTGATCGCCGGCATCATCTGCACGCTCTTTGGCATCGGCCTCAACTATCAATGGGCGCCGGTCGCCGAAGGCCGGCAGGATGAAGTGATGGCTGAGGCCAAAGGCCAAGTCGCGCAGGAGGCCAGCCGCGTGCTCTTCAACAACGCACCGAAAAGACGCGTGTGGATGATCGGCGCGTTTCCACACGACTACCAAAGAGGCGCGCCACTGAAATTTGTCGAGATCACCACCAGCAACGAACAAAACCAAATCGAAACGCGCCTCAGCGCCGACAGTGCGAGTTGGGATCCGGCGACACGGCGATGGACATTTGAAAATGCGACTGTCGCCACGCATCAGGATGGCATGCCGCCGGATTTCAAAAAGTCCGAGGGCCCGCTCGTGGTAGATACGTTTGAGGAAACACCGATGCAATTGATCAAGCCCGGTTTGAGTGCGGAAAATCTCGGCATTCCCGATCTCAACAGTTGGCTCAAGGCTCGAGCCGCAGGCCTTAACTTTGCCGACCCAGCACCCTACCGCACCGAGTGGCATTACCGCTGGGCGATGCCCTTCACCTGCATCGTGAGCGTGATGCTTGCTGTGCCGCTGGCGGTGAATTTTTCACGCCGCGGGCCTGCGGGCAGCATCGCATTGGCGGTGGGATTTTCGGCGATCATGCTTCTGATCAGCACGATTGTGCTCGCCTTTGGTCATGCCGGCGACATGCCGCCTGTCCTTGCTGCATGGCTTCCAAACTTTGCGTTTTTCGCGCTTGGTGTTTATCTCTTCAAACAACGCATCCACGGCCGACCGCTTTTCAAGCGCCAGCGCAAAGCGCAAAGCGCGTGAGGCTCGAGCGCTTCAATTTCTCTCACCCATCACCCCACCTCTTCACTCATCATGGCCTTTGCTGAATCCTGGCATGTCCGCTCCCGTTCGCGCGAGTGCGCGGCAACCCAACAACCCTTTGCCGATGGCGATACCATCATCACCGCGCTGTTTCCCGACCCCGAATCGAGCGGCTACTTGCGGCGAGATTATTCGCTAGAAGGTTGGGAGTCATTGCCCGCCGATGCGGAAACGCCCTTCTCGTTTTGGAAATCCCTCTATGCCGCGCCGGGTGGTGAGGAAACGGTGAACCCGTTGGAAAAGCTGAGCGCTGAAGAAATCCTGCGGCGCTTGGTCGATGAGGACAAGGAGCACACCGAAAACACGCGCTATATTCTTGCAGTTATGCTCGAGCGCCAAAAACTTTTGCGCGAAACCGACAACCAACGCACGCCCAACGGCATCCTGCGAGTCTACGAACATCGCAAGACCGGCGAAGTCTATCTCATCCGCGATCCGGACATCCCGCTTGCCGAAGTCGAGGCGGTGCAAAACGAAGTGGTCGTGTTGCTCGAAAACAATGGTGAGCTGCCCGAGCCGGTGATGCCCGAAGTGGTTGACGAAGAAAACGCCGAAGCTTCCGAAGAGGCGAAAGCCTAATCATTCCCCAGCCGCTCGACAAACTCATCGAGCAATGCCTTGAGTCGTGGCTCGCGCGCGATCGGCTTGAGTTTGTCGAAGCCGATCCAGATGGCAGTGGCACCGCCAGGCCCGAGGCGCAAAGTCCATGCGTCGCATTCCGAGCCGGTAGCGCCGGTGAAAGTGCGGGTGCCATCACTGCGCTTCAGTACACTCGTTGCATCGACCGCCGCTTCGGCACTCAGCGCCTGCACGAGCGATGACTTGACGGTGTAAATGAGTTCGCCTTTGGCATCGCGGATCTCGCGGATGAAAAATGGCTTCGGCCGCTTGCCCTTGTTGCCAAGCGTTGCCAGCCCAACCGCCATTTCCATCGGCGTGGCGGCGACTGATCCGCGAAACAAATCTTCCGTCTGAAGAAAGGGCCCGTCCAAACCACAGCGCCGCGCGAGACGCTCAACTTCCGCCGCGCCGATTTGGCGCCCGGTCTGCACTGGTTTCCCGGGAAGCACGAGGCCACCGCGCTCGGATGCCGCGGCCGCAACAAATGGCTCGAATGCCGAACCTAAATCCCGACTGGAACGCGTGCGATCGAAGCGCGAGTGCTGGAAATTTCTTCCACCGATCAATGCCAGCACCGCGCCGCTGCCGGTCTCGGTGGTGACCGCCGCATATTGCAGATAGCTTGGATCACTGCCCGCCTCATGCCGCGATGGCAACGGGTGCGGCCATGACTTTTCGCGCTCGAGTTGTTCGACGGCATGATTCAAATCGGTTTCGAGTCGCTCTTGCCAAGCCGCGTCGAGCGTGGTCGCCACGCGCAAGCCGCCTGCGGCGATTTCGGCATCGCCAAGAATGCGGTCGAGCTCGCGCCTCACCGCCTGCAACGCATAAGAGGTTTGCGTGTCGCTGCGATCATCCTTGGCCAAGCCGATCGGCTCGGCGGCCACCGCGTCGCGGCGTTTCTGATCGATGAGACCCATGGCGACCAGACGGTCGAGCGTTTGATCGCGCTGCTCGAGCGCCGCATTGAGATTGCGAAATGGTGAAAAAATGTGCGGCCCGCGGATGATGCCGACGACCAAGGCACATTGGCCATCATTCAGCTCACGCACGGGTTTTCCAAAATAGGTTTCCGCCGCCTGGCTGATCCCATCGGCACCGGCGCCGAAGTAAATGCGGTTGAGGTAATGAGTGAGGATCTCGTCCTTGGTGTAACGCGCCTCGATGCGCAGGGTCAGCGCGATTTCAAGAAATTTGCGATGCAGTGACTTCTGCCGCATTTGGAACACATTTCTCGCAAGCTGCATGCTCAAGGTCGAGGCTCCCTGCGTGAAGTCGCGGTCCTTCAGATTGCGCAGCGTCGCCCGCATCAATCCGCGCACATCGACACCATGATGTTCGAAAAAGCGCGCGTCCTCGCGCGCCCTCAGCGCATTGACCAAAAATTCCGGCAGGTCCGCACGCGTGGCCAGCCTGCCACCGCCACCCGGCACGGCAATTTCCCGGCCCTTGCGATCGAAAAAAACCGTGCCGTGCGGCAAACGCGCGACCTCATCGAGATCAAAACGCATCGCAATCACAAAGTAGGTGAAAACCAATCCCGAAACAGCAACGAGCGCCGACACCGCAAGCCAACACGCGAGGGACAAAGGGCCGTGCAGCCACTCGGGAAGCCGTCGCTTCCATGTCGCCGTCGCTTGCAATGATCGCCAAGTGGACAATTGATTTTTCTCGGCTCGGGTTGATAAAAATCACGGCTCTTCCACCGGCAGCGCGCGCAGTGGCGCTTCATCTTCCTCGACAACTTCTGCCCGCATCGGTGCCTCATCGACAACTTTTGCGCGCAAGGGAACCACATCGCCATTGGCGACATCGACCTCCTCGACCGCCATCGCTCGCGCCGGGTGGATCGGACAAAAATCATTTTCCTCCGGCGCCGATTCCGCAGGCAGCAAGTCCCTCGTCGCGGTATCCGCCGCCTTGCATCCGCTGGTCGCGCGCTTGCCGGAAAGCCGGCAAAGCCCGACCTCAACAAGTCCGGACTTGTTGTGCAACTCTCCCGCTTTGTAACCAAAGCCATCGGCCGCTTTCATGATTTCCGCCCACACCGGCAGTGAAAGCACTGAGCCGAATCCGCCATGAATGGTTTTCTTCGGCGTGTCGAAGCCGACCCACACCGCACAGGTGAGTGCGGAGGAATAGCCTGCAAACCACGCGTCCTTGAAGTCATTGGTCGTGCCGGTCTTGCCGCCGCAAGGTTTGTTGAAGCCCAAACTTTTCACCGAGGCGGCCGTTCCATAGCTGGTGACCTCCTTGAGAATGTTCGACACGGCGAAGGCCGAATCCGCAGATGCCGACTGATAGGAAAGCGGCAGCGTCGAGTAAAGCACGTTGCCTTCGCGATCCTTGATTTCGGCGATCAAATACGGGCGATAGCGCGTGCCTTCATTGGGGAAAATCGTGTAGGCCGTCGCCACTTCCCACGGCGATGCTTCCCATGATCCAAGAAACGATGCGGGCCTTTCCGGCATCGGCGTCGAGAAGCCCGCCATGCCAGCGACCTCCTTGACCTTGCGCAGTCCGGCATAATTTCCCACGCGCACCGACATCGTGTTGCGAGAGCGGATGAGGCCGTAAGAAACCGGCTGCATGCCGCCAAAAGTGCCATCGGAGTTATCGGGTCGCCAGGTGCCACCACCCTTGATTTCGCCGCCAAGGATCGGCCCGTCGCTGATCGCCGAATCAGCGTCGAGTCCTTGATCGAATGCGGCAAGATAAACAAACGGCTTGAAGATCGATCCGAGTTGGCGCTTCGCGTCCTTGGCGCGGTTGAAGCGCGATTCGGTCGCATCGCGGCCGCCAACGACGGCCAACACCGCACCGCTGCGGTTCTCGACCACCACCGCCGCACCTTGCAAGTAAGTCGGCTCCTTGCGTTTTTCGACGGGCAGCTTGCGCCAAGCATCGCGCGTCGGATGACGATAGCCACGGATTTTCTCCACCGAGTGCAATTTTCGCTCAAGCGCCTCCTCGCCCACTTTCTGAATGCGCGAGTCGATGGTGGTGATGATTTCCAGCCCGCCCAATTCGATATTCTGTTTTTCCAAAATCAACTCGAGGTCGTTGCGGACTGCGTCGATCGCGTGCGACTCGCGCGCTTCACGCCGCCACTTCGGCCGCACCTCGATCGGATCGAGCTTCGCCGCATCCGCCTGCTCGCGGGTGATCGCCTCGGCGACGACCATGCGATCGAGCGTCGTGTTGCGCTCGCGCGTTGCGGCCTCGATCGAGCGAAACGGATTGAAGGAATCCGGACCGCGCACGATGCCCGCCAGCATGGCCGACTGTGAAAGCGTGAGCTCCGACGGGTGCTTCTCGAAGTAGATGCGCGACGCCTCGCCGATGCCTTTGATCTGTCTGCCCCAGTTGATCTGGTTGATGTAGGCTTCGAGCAGTTCGTCTTTGGTGTATGCGGCCTCGAGGCGAAACGCGAGGGCCATCTCGAGCAGCTTGCGGTCGATCTGGCGGATTGTGTCGCCGCGTTTTTCGCCGCTCTTGAGCTGGTAAATATCGGATGCGAATTGCTGGGTAATGGTCGAGGCTCCCTCGCGCTTGCCCTGCATGTTTTTAATAGCGGCGCGCGCGATGCCGATCGGGTCGATGCCGCCGTGCTGGTAGAAGCGCTCGTCTTCGCGCGCGAGAATCGCCTTGCGGAAAAATTCCGACACTTGCGTGAGCGGCACGATCGAACGTTTCTCGCCGTGGATACGCGCGATCTCAACGCCCATGCGGTCGCGGATGATCGACCTTTGCGGCATGGCATGGATTTTTGCCAAATCGTATGGCTGCGAACGGAATCCATAAACCACCGCAAGGATCAGGGCGAGATAGAAGCCCGCCACCAGAGGGTAGCCGATCAGCCGCGTGAAGATCTTGGCCAGCAGCCCAAGCGAGCGGGTCAAAAACCCGAACAGATAAAAAGGCCACAGGAGCAGGAGCATTCCACAACCCCCGCGCCGGGTGGCGGGGGCCGCGGGCTCAGCTTTGCCCCGCCGGTGGTTTTCCTGCTTTTTTGCCATCGATGCGTCGAACTTAGACGAAGCCGTGCCCGCATTCCATCACGGAAATCGATTGCGGCTGGAAATGATTTGGAACAAGCGCGCAATCGTGCGACGCTTTTTATGCGTGACCATGGGATCGATCCAATGCCTTGCCATCATCGGCTGCCTTGCGGCGGCCTCAAGCGCGCTTCGTGCCAGCGAGCCGGACCTCGCCGCGCTCGAGGCAAAGGTCGAGTCGGTCGCGCAGCAAACCCTGCCGGCGACGGTTGCGCTGGTTTCCGAAGATACGAATTCTTCGGGCTCGGGCGTGGTCGTTTCGGCAGACGGACTCATCCTCACCGCCGCGCATGTCGTTCAAGGCGCGAAGGAAATGTTCGTGGTTTTTCCCGATGGCGAACAGATCACCGGCAAGGTCCTTGGAGCCAATTACTCGAAGGACATCGCGATGGTGAGAACCAAGGTCAAAGGACCATTCCCTTTCGTGAAACTCGGAGAATCGAAACCACTGCGGGCGGGCGACTGGTTGGTGGCGCTTGGCCACTCGACCGGCTTTGATGCCACACGCACGCCGCCGGTGCGCTTCGGCCGGGTGATTTCACGCGGGCCCGGCAATTTCCTCACCACCGATTGCACGCTCATTGGCGGCGACTCCGGCGGGCCCTTGTTCGATCTCGATGGCAAACTCGTCGGCATCCATTCGTCGATCGGGAAAGACCGCGAAAACAACAACCATGCGGGCATCGATGGATTCAAGGACGATTGGAATCGCATGCTCGATGGCAAGTCATGGGGCGCGCTGACACTCAATCCGTTTGCCAATCCTGAGATGCCAGTGCTCGGCATCGCCATGGGCATGCGCCCGGAGATGAAGGGCGTAATGGTCGATGTTGTGTTCGACGGATCACCTGCGGCGATGGCAGGACTGAAGATCGGTGACATGATCGTCGCGCTCGATGGCAGCAAGATCGATGACGGCGGCGAGTTGCTGCAAATGCTCGCGAAACGCGAAGCGGGCGACCATGTGAAGCTCGATGTCTTGCGCGATGACAAAACACACAATGCGACGGTGAGGCTGATGCGTCGCAACGAAATTTTCGAATCCCCGTGAATCACTTCGTTTCCATGACCCGCCCGCTGGCCAGGTTTGTTTTGATCTGCGCACTTCCAAGCCTTGCGCTCGCGCGCGAAGAAATACTTTTGCTGCGCCCGGAGGAACGCGCCGCCGCCGAAGCGCAATCGGAAGCGCTCCATGGCGCGCTCAAAAACAAACTCACCACCGCCGCTCAATCGACCGTGCGCGTGTGGTCGGGCAAAAAGCGACTCGCCTATGGCACGGTGATCGGCGACGGCCGCAAGGTGCTGACGAAATGGAGCGAGATCGCAAATGACGCAAACGCGCTCGTGGTGGACGGACCCAATCGCGAGGCTCACGATGCAACAATCGTTGGCGTTTATGAAGACGAAGATCTGGCGGTTCTCGAAATCGATGGCGACGCGCTCAAGCCGATCACATGGTCGGATGCAAAACCGTTACTCGGGGCATTTGTTGCCGCGCCGCAACCGGACGGCAAGCCCGCGGCATTCGGCGTCGTGAGCGTGCTCGAACGCAACCTGCGCGAGACGGATCTGGCCTTTCTCGGAGTCATCAGCGATCTGGAGTACAAGGGACAAGGAGTAAAGGTTCGCGAGGTGCAGACCAAAACCGGCGCAGAAGCGGCGGGCATCAAACCAGGCGACATTGTTTTGGAAATCAATGAGCGGCCGATCTCGGGCTTGATGGAGTTCAGAAGCGCGCTCGCGGGAATCAAGCCGGGCGAGACCGTATCAGTTCGCATGCGCGCTGGCGGCAAGAATGAAAAAGCACTCATGGTCACGCTTGGCAAACGACCGGAGCTTCCGAAAATTTACAACCCACGCCTCGAACAAATGGAACGCATGGGCGGCAAAATCAGCCGCGTGCGGGATTCTTTCACCCGCGTGCTGCAATCGGACATGCGCCCGGAGCCAAATCAGATCGGCGGACCGGTCGTCGATCTGGAAGGTCGCGTGATCGGCATCACCGTCGCACGCGCCGACCGTACGCGATCCTTCATCATGCCCTCGGCGGCGGTCGAAGAAATGCTCGGCGCCGCGCCGAAGGATCCGACCATAGCCAAGGTCCG
>Ga0214168_1000882_pt1 | contig 12129 bp, 10 predicted proteins | sample LakMenepilimnion_FD_153002 | JGI IMG/M metagenome (GOLD analysis project Ga0214168, IMG submission 153002) | Freshwater microbial communities from Lake Mendota, WI - Practice 29OCT2010 epilimnion v4 | ecosystem: Environmental > Aquatic > Freshwater > Lake > Epilimnion/Euphotic zone | place: Lake...
AGGCAACAACTCCTGCCCCAGTTTCAACACCAGCTCCAGTTTCAACACCAGCTCCAGTTTCAACACCTGTGGCAAGTAACCAAGGCGCAACCATCGTTTCAATGCCTGCTTTAGGTGAATCAGTTACCGAAGGAACAGTAACTAGATGGTTGAAAAAGGTGGGCGATACTGTTGCAGCCGATGAAGCATTACTTGAAGTTTCAACTGACAAAGTAGATACCGAAATTCCATCTCCTGTTTCAGGGACAGTTTTAAGTATTGATGTTCCTGTTGATTCAACTGTGGCTGTCGGTGCAAGACTTGCCTCAATTGGTGGTTCAGGTGGCGCAGCTGCAGCTAAACCAACACCTGCTCCTGTGCAAGCTGCTCCTGTAATTTCTACACCTGCCCCAGTTGCTCCAACACCTGCTCCAGTACAAGCCGCACCGGCAGTTACTGCTCCAGCTCCGATTGCATCTTCATCAGCTGCAGCCGTTAGAGCAGATGATGCATATGTAACACCAATCGTTAGAAAATTAGCCGCAGAAGCTGGTGTGAATCTTTCAACAATTAAAGGCACCGGTGTCGGTGGACGTATTCGTAAAGAGGATATTTTGGCAGCAACACCTCGTGCTGCTGCAACTCCAACTGCTGTAGTAATGGCATCAACAGCTGCTGCCCCACGTGGTCCAATTGCAGTCTCACCACTTCGTGGAACAACTGTGAGTATGTCGCGATTAAGAAAAGTTATTGCTGATCGAATGGTTGAATCTCTTAAGATTTCAGCCCAGTTAACTACAGTTGTTGAGGTAGATGTAACAAAGATTGATCGTTTAAGAAATGCAGCTAAGGCTTCATTTGAATCCCGTGAAGGTGTTAAGTTAACTTTCTTACCATTTTTTGCCGTCGCAGTTTGCGAAGCGCTAAAGCAACATCCTGTTCTGAATTCATCTGTTGAGGGTGATCAAATTACTTATCATGGCGCCGAACATTTAGGTGTCGCAGTTGATACTGATCGTGGATTGTTGGTTCCAGTTGTTAAAGATGCTGGTGACTTAAATATGGGTGGAATTGCTCGAAAGATTTCAGATGTAGCAGCAAGAACTCGTGAAAATAAAATTACACCAGATGAATTAGGCGGCGGGACATTCACCATCACCAACACTGGATCACGTGGCGCGTTGTTTGACACACCAATTATTAATCAACCTCAGGTTGCAATTCTTGGCTTAGGTGCAGTTGTTAAGCGCCCAATGGTTGTAAAAGGTGCAGATGGTGGCGAAACTATTGCGATCAGGTCCATGGTTTATCTAGCTCTTTCATACGATCACCGAGTTGTTGATGGTGCGGATGCGGCAAGATTCTTAGTAACTTTAAAGGAAAGATTAGAAGAAGGTCGATTCGAATCTGATTTAGGGTTGTAATTTGCCACGTAATAAGAAGATTGCAGTTACTGGCGCCTCCGGATTGATTGGAAGCGCTCTTTGTGCTCAATTAAAAAGTGATGGCCATCAAGTTATAAAGCTAGTTAGAAGGCCAGCACGATTGTCTGATGAGGTCAGCTGGGACCCACAAAGAGGTGAAATTAATTTAGATTTATTAGAGGGCGTAGATGCTGTTTTTCATCTTGCCGGAGCTGGTGTTGGCGATAAGCGCTGGTCAGCCTCATACCGTTCTGAAATTCTAAACTCAAGATTGTTAGGAACTACCACAATTGCTAATGCTTGCGAACAATTACAACCAGAGGTCTTTATCTCAGCAAGTGCGATTGGTTACTACGGTGAAACAGGCAATAGATCAGTTACTGAAGTAGACCGAGGTGGCGAAGATTTTCTATCAATTGTTTGCAGAGAATGGGAATCTGTAGCCAATCTTGCACCAAGTGTTAGAACTATTAAGTTGAGAACTGGATTAGTACTAGATCCAACTGGTGGAGCACTTGGAAGAATGTTGCCATTATTTAAGTTTGGATTAGGTGGAAAGTTAGGTTCCGGAAAACAATGGTGGTCTTGGATCACTTTGCATGATCAGATTAGAGCCATGGTTTTCTTAATGAACTCTAAGCTTGAGGGCGCAGTGAACTTAACCTCACCAAATCCAGTCACAAATCAAGAATTCACCGCCGCCCTTGCCAGAACACTAAAGCGGCCAGCAATATTTCCAGCTCCGGCATTTGCCCTTCGCGCCGTGCTTGGTGGATTTTCAACTGAGGTTCTAGGTTCGAAGAAAGTTATTCCAAAAGTTTTAATGGATAATAATTTTGAGTTTGATTATCCGCATGTTTTGGCTGCTCTTACCGCTTTAGTTGATGAATAGCTTTCGCAGCTAAATACCCACTGCTCATTGCACCCTGTTGGGATGGTACTGACATGTGATCGCCTGCGATAAAGATCCCATCACCAATCTGTAAATTCCTAGTTTTTTTCTGCCCAGGTAAATGCTCAGGCAATGATTGTTTAATCTCGTATTTGGCCACATAATCCCAAGTTTTTGTATTTACCTGCCACATATCTGCCAACTCTTTTCTGAAAACACTTTCCGTTATGGGCTGTAATGAGGTTGCGCTGATTAGGTGCTTATCCTTTGGTGCATATTTCCTAGACACCTGACTAATTACAATGGAATTAACCAATTTGGATCTATTTGAAATTGCTAAGTACTTACTCTGATTTGGTAATTCCGAGGTCGTAAAATAGGCGGTAGTACTTGCCAACATTTTTGGCACCTTAACGCCATTAACAAGCTGAGCTGCAGTAGTTGGATCAGTTGCAACTATTACATACTTCGCGCTGTATTTAGCCCACTTGGTTATCACTTGCCCGGCAGCCACAGATTGGACTGGTTCATTTAACCTTAGGTTAAGCACAGGTTTTGCCAATGCCTTTGAAAACTCCCCCACACCTGCAGCTGGGACGCCGGGAAGAGATTTAACAAAACTGCGTAAAATCTCTTGCGCAACATCTGCTGCAATAATTTTAGGATCAGTAAGAAAAACACCTGATAAAAAAGGTTGTAAAACTTTCTCATACAGCTTAGGGAATTTACTGGCATATTCACCGAAATCCTTGCTGTTACTAATCACAGGATTTATCACAAAATTAACAAAATTTAACTTCTCTCCTAGAGAACCAATTTTGCTAGAAAGTGTGGCAGGTGCGAATCCGACCTTTAAATTCTGATCGACTAATCTAATTTGTCCAGCAATATATCTAAAATCTAAAGTGGAAATTAAATTTGTTTTTGCAACCTGCTCATAAGAAGGATTAATTACCTGAAATCCCCGGTCACAGATAAAACCATCAATTTGATCACTTCTTACTCGGCCGCCAACACCATCACTTGCTTCAATGAGTAGAACTGAGTGATTTAACGCTTGCAACTTCCTAGCAGCTGTAAGGCCGGCCAACCCTGCCCCAACAACAATGCAGTCAAAACTCATTCTTATCTAAATGAGATTTCTCTGGCCTGATCAATAATTTTTGCAACCGCTAGTGCTTGATCTGTGCTAATCGGCCACTTACCACCAGATAATGCGTTTTTTACCAGCGAATAAAATTCGGTGTAATTTCCATCAATTCCCTTGTATTCAACTACCTGATCACCTTTGTGGATGAACGCTGCACTTGTAGTTCCTACTTGCCACTTTCCATCTTTTGGATAAGCACCACTCTTTAACAAATTCTCTTGAGGGTCTAAATCCTTAATAACCAAGGTTGCTTTATTTCCAACCACTCTAATTCTTGGTCCAGGAGAGCCCATAATTGCGCTAGCGGATAGGTATGAGTCCACACCATTCTTATGTTTCAAAACCAAAACAATGTCATCATCTGATGCACCTCTGATGGAGCGAACCGATGCACTTATTAACTCTGCTGGTCCAAACCAATCCAATGCTGTTGAAACTAAATGAGGTTGTAGGTCTAACAAATTACCGCCACCTTGAGCAGCAGTTTGGTCTTCTCGCCAGGAATTACCCTTCAATTCAGGGCGAAAAACTTCAAACCTAGATTCCAATCTAAAAATATCTCCTAAAACTCCCTCATTAATTATCTTCTTGACTGTTAGTGCATCTGAGTCCCACAGTCGATTGAAATAGGTTGTTACGGGAACACCAGTTTGAATAGATACATCAACAATCTCCTGGGTTTCTTTTAATGTTCTTCCCATTGGCTTGTCTACTACAACTGGGATTCCAGCTTTTAAGGATGCGATTGCTTGGCTGGCATGGGCATCATTTGCTGAAGCGACCACTAGTAGATCTATCTTTGATGCAATTAGATCATCTAGATTTTCGACAATTTTTGCAGATGGAAAATCTGTCTGGGCATCTGCAATGCGCTGATTATTAGTAGTAAGAATCGTTGCTACTTCAAAGCCTGCTCCAACAAGAAGTGGGGCGTGAAAATATCGGCCAGCTAGTCCGTAGCCTGCGATTCCAACGCGAGGTGCCATGAGAAAACTCTACTTCTTATTCTCATATTGAAGCTTTGATGGCCACCAAATCTTTGGTCCAATGACATGAACTAATGCCGGTACCAACAAGGATCTAACGATAATTGTGTCTAGCAGCACTCCAAATGCAACTGCGAAGCCTAATTGAGCCAGAAACACAAGCGGCAATACACCAAGAACTGCAAAGGTTGCAGCCAAAACAATTCCAGCTGAGGTAATTACGCCACCTGTAACTGTTAAGCCCTTGATCACACCTTTTCTAGTTCCGATTTTCATCGATTCTTCACGAACACGAGTCATCAAGAAAATGTTGTAATCAATGCCTAAAGCAACCAAGAAAATAAAGGCAAACAACGGGAATGATGCATCAGCTCCCTTGAAGTTAAAAACATGCTCAAAGACTAATTGGCAAACTCCTAGAGTGGCCATGAATGAGAGAACTACAGTCAGAAGAAGTATTCCTGCCGCCAAAATACTGCGAAGCAATAAACCTAAGATAATTCCGATGATGACCAGAACAATTGGAATAATTAATTTATTATCATGGCGAGAAGCAACATCAGTATCGTACTGAACCGCTGTGCCTCCACCAACCAAGATCTCTTGGTCAACCTCTTTAACTGCCTGCCTAATCAATGGAATTGTATTTCTTGCTTCAACTGAATCAGGGGCTACCTTTAAAATGGCATTTAACAGAACTCTGCCCTCTACTACTTTAATTGGCGGTACTGGCTGACCAGGAATTTTCTGGCCGGCGACAATTGGCTCAACAAAAGCCACGTTAGAAACAGTTAATAAAGCTTGAGTTGCCGAAGCAACATCACTTTCTTTAACCAAGATTTCAACTGGAGAACCCTCCCCGCTTGGGAAGTGCTCTCCTAATTTTTCTAAACCAATCACTGAATCAGTGCGCGAAGTAAAGGCTTCCGTATTCGCTAATCCATCTGCTTTTAGTGTGAATGAGAAGCCAGCAAAAATAGTCAGCAATAATGCGGTTGAAATCCAAATACGTTTTGGATTTCTCTCAACCAACCCGCCAATTTTTGCCCAAGTTCCACTCAGTTGTTCATCAACATCATCAAAGCGTGGAATTTTCGGCCAGAATATCCAACGTCCAAAAACAACTAAAAGTGCTGGAAGAAAAGTAAGAACTGTAATCATTGCAGATGCAATACCTATAGCTCCCACGGGACCCAAGCCTCTATTTCCAGAAAGCTGGCTTAATAGCAAAACAAGTAAACCTGCAATAACGGTAGATCCAGAGGCAAGAATAGGTTCAACCACGCCACGTAAAGCAATTTTCATAGCATCATATCTTGATTCATGATGATGCAACTCTTCGCGGTATCGAGCAATTAATAAGAGGGCATAATCGGTAGCAGCACCCAAGACCAATACTGAAAGAATTCCCTGCGATTGACCATTTAAGTCAATGGTTCCTGCCTTAGCTAAAAAGTAAACAATTGTTCCAGCTAGTGATAACGCTGTTACAGCGGTGAATAATGGAAGTATCCAAAGTAATGGTGATCGGTAAACAACAATCAAAATAATAGAAACCACAATCAATGTTGTAAGCAACAAGGTTGTATCGATTGATCCAAATGCGCCAAACAAGTCCGCGAAAATGCCACCAAAACCTGTGACGTGAGTAGTTAAATTCTTTGCTTCAAAATTTGCCTTTAAATCCTCGCGAATAAACTCAACTAAAATAGGTAATGTAGGTTTTTCTTCAATATTCTCTTCACCAATTGCAGAGTTCAAGGCTATGTTCGCCAGGGCTGCTTTTCCATCTTCAGATGGAATTGCCTGTATTGGAAATCCTGGAACAATATAGGAACTAATTGGCTTGCCAGATTCTGGCAAGATTTTGTCACCTAATCCATTTAAATAACTCTGAATCTCATTTAATTTTCCTGGATTCTTGGCTGGATCGACATCGCCCAAAAACACAAGCAAAGTTGGGATCTGGTCATTGGAACTATCAGTGAACTTAACTGTAATTTTGCTTGCCAAAGTAGATTCGGCATTGTCAGGCAAAAATGCTGCATTGTCATTTTCTTGTACTGTTGAAAGTTTTCCAAATGTTGGTCCCGCAACCGATGAAATACCCAGCCAGGCGATTATTGCAATGATCGCAATCCAAAGTGGTTTACGACCTTTTACAGAACTCTTGTTTTTGATTTGTTTAGCCATGGGTTATAAAAGCCTCTCCAGTTGTTGCGGTATAGGGGTGAAATCTATCAGGCATGCCATTTTGATCACACCGCATGGGCGTTGGTTGGTCTAACTTTCGCAAAATATTGCGCTTCCAATTAGGCTAAGGATGTGAGTTCAACCATAGCAATTGAGAAGAAAATCAAGATCTCAGAATTAGGCTTGCTTGAATACATCGATGCCTGGAAGCTGCAAAAAGAAATTCAGCAAAAAGTTATAAACAACCAATCTGAAAATACTTTACTACTTTTAGAGCATCCCTCTGTTTACACAGCTGGAAGAAGAACGCAAGATTCAGATCGCCCAACTGATTCAACTCCAGTAATTGATGTTGATCGAGGCGGCAAAATTACCTGGCATGGAGTTGGACAGATAGTCGGATATCCAATTCTTCGATTAAAAAACTCCACCGATGTGGTCGGCTTTGTTAGAGAAATTGAAACAGCATTAATCAAGGTCTGCAGTGAGTTTGGAATTAAAGCTGATAGATATTGCGAGCGAAGTGGTGTTTGGATTAGAGATGAAAAGGGAGATCGAAAAATTGCTGCCATCGGATTGCGGGTTGCGCAAGGTGTAACGATGCATGGCTTTGCTTTGAATGTTAACCCTGATCTTTCCGCTTATTCAAAGATAATTCCTTGTGGCATTGCAGATGCTCAAGTTACATCCCTTGAGGTTGAGCTGGGTAGATCAATCTCAGTTGCACAAGTACTGCCTGTGTTAAAGGATGTACTAACTCCTGTTTTAGATCGAGTTTCTAAATGAGTATTGATCCAAACGGTCGCAAGTTACTGCGAATTGAAGCAAGAAATGCTCAAACCCCAATTGAGCGAAAACCTGAGTGGATTAAAACTAAAGCACACATGGGCCCTGAGTACACAAAGCTCCGTTCCTTAGTTGCCAAAGAAGGACTTCACACCGTTTGCCAAGAGGCTGCTTGTCCAAATATTTTTGAATGCTGGGAAGATCGCGAAGCCACATTTTTAATTGGTGGTGAGGCATGCACAAGGCGCTGCGATTTTTGCAATATCGACACTGGAAAACCACTACCACTAGATCGTGATGAACCAAGAAGAGTTGCCGAATCTGTTAGAGCAATGAATTTAAAGTACGCAACAATTACTGGAGTGGCTCGGGATGATTTAGATGATGAGGGTGCCTGGCTATATGCCGAGACCATCTCCCAAGTTCATCAGTTAAATCCTGGAGTTGGGGTTGAGATGTTGGCGCCAGACTTTAGTGGTCACTCAAATCTTTTAAATCAGGTATTTGAAACCAGACCTGAGGTTTTTGCTCATAATCTAGAAACTGTCCCAAGAATATTTAAAGAGATTAGACCAGCATTTAGATATGAAAGATCTCTAGATGTTATTACTCAGGCAAGAGATTTTGGTTTAATCACCAAATCAAATCTAATTCTTGGTATGGGTGAAACTCGTGAAGAGGTAACCCAAGCATTAGTTGACCTTCGTCAGGCTGGCTGTGATCTGATTACAATTACCCAATACCTAAGGCCTACTGCAAAGCACCACCCAGTCATAAGATGGGTTAAGCCAAATGAGTTTGTGGAGCTAAGTAAAGAGGCTGAGGAAATAGGATTTCTTGGTGTTATGAGCGGACCATTGGTACGTTCTAGCTACCGAGCAGGACGCTTATATAACCAAGCAATGGCCGCACGAGCAGTTAAATAAGGGAGAGAAATGTTTGGCAGAAAAAAGAAAAATGTTGAAGCACCTGCGAAAGGTGATGCACCAAAAAAACAATCTCAGCTTGCTGTGGTTAAGGATGCATACAAACTTGTTAAGAAAAACTCTCCCCTAGCTGTCATCTGGTGTTTGCTTGTTTTTGCCTTAGTTTTAACTTTCGGTGTAATTATTGGAAATAATTTAGGACACCCAATCTATGCTGGATTTATCACTTTGCCAGTGGCATTCCTAGCTGCATTTTTCCTATTTACTAGATATGCAAATGTCGCTGCCTACGCATCAATTGAAGGACAGATCGGCGCTGGAGCAAGTGTTTTGATGTCAATCCGTCGAGGATTTGTAACAACACCTGCAGTTAATGTTAACCGCGACCAAGATATGGTTCACAGAGTTTCAGGTAAAGCCGGAATTATCCTGGTGGGTGAAGGTGGTTTTGGGGTTAAAACTTTGATGCAAGATGAAAGACGAAAGATGGAGCGATTCTTATCTGGAGTTCCAGTTACTGAAGTTGTTGTAGGTGATGGACAAGGTCAAGTTACCGTAAGAAAATTGCAAAAACACCTAAAGAAATTACCAAAGAAATTAAATACTGTTCAACTTCGTGAGGTTAGAGCTCGATTAAGATCTGTTGGCGGCTTAAATATGCCAATGCCAAAAGGGCCTATGCCAACTAATCAGAGAATTCCTCGACGCTAAATCTTTAAATCAGTTTAAGCTTGGCGAACCGTTTGGCTTTGGGTAACAAAATCATGGATGGGCCTGCCATTATTTGTAAAAATTGCAGGAAAAACCAAGCAGATTAGAAGTGTTCTTAATGCAACCTTGCCGGCAGTTACCCTCTGCTGATCGGGGTAGGTTAGAACTTTAATCGCCATAATTCTTTGTCCAGCTGAAGATCCAAAAGCAATAGTAAATAGGCAAACTTCCAGGTAAAAAATAATTAATGTAGAAAATGTGCTATCCGGGATTACTGCTGGGGATAAAAGAGCGGCGACTAAGCGGCACATAGTCCAATCAATTACTAGGGCAATCAGCCGGCGGCCGAGAGAGGCCCCTGGCAATAAATTTGGCTGATTTTCCCAACTCATGCGCTCAACCATAGCCGAATCGGCTGGGTCGAAACATAGATGTAACACGCGCTTTACGGCTTTTTCATTATTTTCTACTAAGTTTTACCCATCTGAAGCGGAGCAACGAGGCCCTACTTTCAGCAATATTTATCTTAGGAGAATCGATGTTTAAGAATTCCGCAGAGATCTTCGATTACATCAAGAAAAATGATGTGAAGTTGATCGACGTTAGATTTATTGACCTACCAGGTATTCAACACCATTTTAATGTGCCAGTTGAATCATTTGATGAAAGCGTATTTAAAGATGGCTTAATGTTTGATGGCTCCTCCATTAGAGGATTCCAATCAATCCATGAATCAGATATGAAGTTGCTACCAGTTCCATCTTCAGCTTATCTTGATCCATTCCGCAAAGAAAAAACTTTAATTATTCTTTTCTCAGTACATAATCCAGATGACAACACTCCATACTCAAGAGATCCTCGTGGGATTGTTGCTAAAGCTGTGGACTTTATGCGCAGCACTGGAATTGCAGATACTGCCTTCTTTGCACCAGAGGCTGAGTTCTATGTCTTTGATCGAATTAGATTTTTAACTGGAATGAATCAAGCATTTCACCACATTGATTCATATGAAGGTGCTTGGAACACAGGCATTGAAGAGGATGCCGATGGCACCCCAAATCGTGGATATCGCACCCGCATTAAAGGTGGCTACTTCCCAGTTTCACCAACTGATCAATTTGCAGATCTAAGAGATGAAATGGTTATGAATCTTGGCAAGGTTGGTTTGCTTGTTGAGCGCTCACACCATGAAGTTGGTACCGCAGGTCAGATGGAGATCAACTATCGCTTCAGCGATATTTTGACTGCCGGGGATGAGTTAATGAAGTTTAAATACATCATTAAGAACACCGCTTGGGCTGCTGGTAAAACAGCAACCTTTATGCCAAAACCATTGTTTGGCGATAACGGCTCTGGAATGCATGTTCACCAATCACTTTGGAAAGATGGAAAACCACTGTTCTGGGGCGATGGATATGCAAATCTTTCAGACATGGCTCGTTGGTATATTGGTGGATTACTAAAGCACGCACCATCCTTACTTGCATTTACTAACCCAACAGTTAACTCATATAAGCGATTAGTTCCAGGCTATGAAGCTCCAGTTAACCTGGTTTATTCAGCCCGAAATAGATCTGCATGTATTCGTATTCCAATCACTGGTTCAAATCCAAAGGCCAAGCGAATTGAATTCCGGTGCCCAGATCCTTCCTCTAATCCATATCTAGCATTCGCAGCCATGTTGATGGCTGGTATTGATGGAATTCAAAACAAAATTGAGCCACCAAAGCCAGTTGATAAAGATCTTTATGAATTAGAAGGAGATGAAGCTAAGGCAATTCCTCAAGTTCCTGGCTCACTTGATGCAGTGCTCGATAATTTAGAGCGCGACAATGAGTTCCTAACTCGCGGTGGAGTATTCACCAAAGATCTAATTGATACTTGGATTGATTTCAAGCGCAAGCAAGAGGTGGATTACGTAAGATTGCGTCCACATCCAGCAGAGTTTGAACTTTATTACGATCTATAGGATCTAGAAAAAAGCCCCGGTGATGAGCCGGGGCTTTTTTATGACCTCTAACTAATTATTTATTCCGTCTGCGATAGGCAAAAATTGAGAAGAACAATCCTGAGATAATAAATACCGCAGAAGCAATATAGATACCGATTGGCAAGCTTGTGCTCTCTGGCTCTTCTACTCCTTGTGCAGTTACCTCACCAACTCCATAAGTAAATTTGTACTCACCTTCAACTGGATGTCCATCGCCTGAAACCACATGGTAAAAAACTAGGACCGGGCCTTTCACCTCATTGGCGGAGAGTGTGACTGTGATGGTATTGCCAGAAATTTGCTCATCTGATTCACTAACCTGATCACCAACTGCATTATTTACCACGACGAAATTAGCTTTTTCATCACCTAGATTTTGTAACTCCTCATCAAACTCCAACGTTATTTGAGTTGGCCATTCGCTAACCTCGCTTGCCGCCGCCGGATTTGCTGAAATCAATTTGGTGTGGGCTTGGGCAACTGTGATTCCGCTGAAAGCAATTAATGTGGCCATTACTAATGGGCTTACAATTTTGACCAATATGGTTTTGGGTTGAACTCTCATTGCGACACAGTACCAAGAGTTCTTGTAAACCACTTGCAGATGCAAATCGTTTGCATTAAGATGCTCCCATGCATATTCCTGATGGCTTTATTGACCTTAGAACCTCAGCAGCCTTTGCTGCGGTCTCAACAGTCGCAGTGGCTGGGGCTGTTAAGGGTGCCCGCAAACAACTAAGTGAGCAAAGTGCTCCCCTGGCTGGGCTGACAGCAGTTTTTATCTTTGCAGTCCAAATGCTGAACTTTCCAGTTGCAGCTGGAACTAGTGGTCACCTAATTGGAGCAGCACTAGCGATGGTCTTAGTTGGTCCATATGCGGCCACCTTGGCACTTGTTGTTGTCTTGATAATTCAAGCATTTTTATTTGCCGATGGTGGATTAACCGCACTTGGCTTAAGTATTTTCAATATGGCAGTGATCAGTGTTTGGGTAAGTTTTGCAGTATTTATGCTTTTGAAAAAGATCCTTCCTAAAACTAAATCTTGGCTGGTGGTAGCAACCTTCATTTCAGCACTTATCTCAGTTCCAGCT
>Ga0214168_1000885_pt1 | contig 12109 bp, 10 predicted proteins | sample LakMenepilimnion_FD_153002 | JGI IMG/M metagenome (GOLD analysis project Ga0214168, IMG submission 153002) | Freshwater microbial communities from Lake Mendota, WI - Practice 29OCT2010 epilimnion v4 | ecosystem: Environmental > Aquatic > Freshwater > Lake > Epilimnion/Euphotic zone | place: Lake...
TGGTTGATTTTAAGATTCCAGGAAATGATGATGCGATTCGTTCCATCGCGCTTTTAACTCGAGTAATGACTGATGCGATTGTGGCTGGATTACAAATTCGATCTGCCAATGCTGCCAAGATTGCCGATAAGGCTGCTGCCGAGGCGGCTGCTGCTGCTGAAAAAACAGCTGAGCAACCACTGGCTGACTGGGAAAAAGATTTAATTAAAGAGCCGACTCAAACACAAGGGGCGTAAATTGGCTTATACAGCAGAGGATGTAAAGAGATTACGGGAGCAAACAGCTGCCGGAATGTTAGATTGCAAAAAGGCACTGGACGAAGCAGATGGTGATTACCAAAAAGCGGTCGAGATCATTCGCGTTAAAGGTCAAAAGGGTGTTACCAAGCGCGAGGGTAGAGCTACCTCAAATGGTTTAGTAACTGCAAAAGCTGAAGCCGACCTAGGTGTAATGCTGGAGCTAAATTGCGAAACTGATTTCGTGGCCAAGGGTGAGAAGTTTCAAGCACTCGCCGATGAGTTACTTAATCATCTAGCATCATCAAAAATTGGTGAGTTAGATAAGTTTTTAGCCTCTAAAGTTAACTCTGGTAAAACTGTGCAAGAGGTAATTGATGAAGGAAATGCGATGTTGGGTGAGAAGATTGAGATTAAGCGCATTAGCGTTTTAACTGGCTCACCAGTCTCCCTCTATCTACATAAGACCTCACCAGATCTGCCACCACAAGTTGGTGTGTTAGTTCAGTTAAAGAGTGCTGCTGAATCTGTTGGTAAAGATATTGCTCAACATATTGCCGCATTTGCGCCATTATTTGTCAGCCGCGACCAGGTGCCAGCAGATGAGATTGCTAAGGAGCGCAGACTTGCAGAGGAGACAGCTCGAACTGAAGGAAAGCCAGAGGCCTCAATTGCAAAGATTGTAGAAGGAAGAGTTACCGGATTTGTTAAAGAGGTATCACTTTTGGAGCAAGCTTTTGCCAAAGATGCTAAGAAAACAGTGCAACAGATTCTAGATGAGGCAAAGACTGCCGTGTCTGCCTTTAATAGATTCCGCGTAGGTCAGTAAACTTCACTTATAGACAAAATTAATTTTAGGAGCGCTCATGCCACGTAAGGGTTATAAACGAGTGCTCCTTAAATTATCTGGTGAGGTTTTTGGCGGGGAAAAAGGTATTGGGGTAGATCCAGATATCGTCCATGATGTGGCAAATCAAATTGCAGATGTGGTTAGAGCTGGTACTCAAGTAGCCATCGTGGTTGGTGGTGGAAATTACTTTAGAGGTGTGGAGTTACAACAGCGAGGCATGGATCGAGCCAGGGCAGATTACATCGGAATGCTTGGTACGGTAATGAATTGTTTAGCGCTACAGGATTTTCTAGAAAAAGAAGGAATTGAAACTAGAGTCCAAACCGCAATCACTATGGGACAAGTTGCAGAGCCATATGTGCCGCGCAGAGCAATTCGTCACTTAGAAAAGGGCCGAGTTGTAATTTTTGGTGCTGGAGCTGGCATGCCATTTTTTACAACCGACACTGTGGCAGCTCAGCGCGCACTTGAGATTGGTGTTGAGGCATTACTACTTGCAAAAAGTGGTGTCGATGGTGTTTATGATGCTGACCCAAGAAAAGATAAGAATGCTAAGAAGTATGATTTTGTTTCATATGATGAGGTTTTAAGTAAATCACTTGCCGTAGCCGATGCCGCCGCCTTTTCATTGTGTCGGGAGAACAAATTACCAATTGTGGTATTTGATCTAAAAAATAAGGGCAATATTAAGCGTGCTGTATCTGGGGAAAACATAGGTACGCTAGTTAATTAAGAGTAATTTTCGGGTAGTTCAAATGTCCTAGTAGAGTTGTATTAATTAAGAAGGGGATGCAAATGTCAGACTTAAATACATTTTTAGCCGATTGCAATACCAAGATGAATAAGGCAATTGATGTAGCCAAAGAGGATTTTGCATCGATTCGTACCGGACGAGCTCATCCATCTATGTTTGCCAAGTTAATGGTTGATTACTATGGAACTGGTACACCGCTAGCTCAATTAGCAACCGTTCAAGTACCAGAGGCCAGACTTGCCTTAATCACTCCTTATGACAAGGGTGCAATGGCTGCAATTGAAAAAGCGATTCGAGATTCAGATCTTGGCGTAAATCCTGGTTCAGATGGCACTGTAATTAGAGTTAATTTTCCGCAACTAACGGAGGAGCGCCGGAAAGAGTTTATAAAGGTTGCAAAATCAAAGGCTGAAGATTCCAGAGTTGCAATCCGTGCGATTCGAAGAAGTGCTAAAGAATCTATGGAAAAATTAGAAAAAGATGGCAAGGTTGGCAAAGATGATTTAGCTCGGGCAGAAAAAGAGTTAGAAAAGGTAACCGGGGATCATGTGACCAAGATCGATGAGTTACTCAAGCATAAAGAAGTTGAGTTGCTAGAGGTTTAATGATGGCCGATCTGCATGCAATAAATGACGCGATCAATAAGCGGGCAGGTCGAAAACTTCTTCCCTCAATATTAGTTTCACTACTTTTACTTGCAATTATTTTTACCACGATAAATACCGAACCATTACTATTTTTTGGATTCATCTGGGTAGTTATCATGATCGGAGTTCGGGAAATAGCCCACGCCTACCGTAAGGGTGGCATTGAACTGCCAGGTTACGTATTAATGATTGCCGCAACCGTACTTTTAGTTGCTACCTGGAATGGTGAAACTGAAGGTTTAGCGGTTTCAGCTGGGCTTACGATTCCAATTTTAATGTTTACCCTTTTGCTAATTTCTCAAAAAGATTTTATTAAACGATCTACCTCAGCTGTTTTTATCACATTCTATTTAGCAGTATTGGGTGGGTTCATATTGCTACTAGCAAATCATCCAGATGGTGCGCTGCGAATTTTGGCACTAGTTGTTTTAATAGCCTGTAATGACACATTTGCATATATTGCTGGTGTGTTACTTGGCAAACATAAATTAGCGCCCAGTATTAGTCCAAAGAAATCCTGGGAGGGATTAATCGGGGGTGCAATTGCATCCATTGTTGGCGGTTCCTTAATTTTTCATTATCTATTTGAGGTCAATTGGATTGTTGGAGCTGCAATTGGAGTTATGACGGTGATTACGGCAACCTGTGGTGATTTAATTGAGTCTGCAATTAAGCGAGATTTAGCGATCAAGGATATGTCGAATTTATTACCTGGCCATGGTGGCATCATGGATCGATTAGATTCTGCCCTTTTTACCGCACCAGCTGTTTGGTTTGCATTCGAACTTATCGCTCGGTATTTGTAAATGGCTGATTTAGTTTTTGAAGCCCCGGCGGTTAAAAAGAAGAGCCCAATCCACCTAGCTGATTTAACGGTGGCAGAGCGTAAGGCAAAGGCCGAGGAGTTGGGAGTTCCGGCATTTAGAGCTAACCAATTAGCGGTTCATTACTTTACCCATCACAATGATGATGTTGAGAGCTTTACCGATATACCAAAAGAGCTACAAGCTAAATTAGCTGATGCATTTTTGCCAAAGTTAATTACCTTAGTTCGTTCGATAAGTTGTGATGGCGGCAAGACTAGAAAAGATTTATGGCGCTTACATGATGGCGTATTAGTTGAATCAGTTCTTATGCGATATACAGATCGCACTACAGTTTGTATCTCCTCGCAAGCAGGCTGCGGTATGAACTGCCCATTTTGTGCAACTGGTCAGGCAGGTTTAACTAGAAATTTAACCGCTGGTGAGATTACCTCCCAAGTAGTTATGGCTGCCAAAGCTTGTGATTTAGGGGAGTTACCTGGTGGCCCAACTCGATTATCTAATGTTGTATTTATGGGCATGGGCGAGCCAATGGCAAATTATGCAGCGGTTATGCAAAGCATTAGGAACATTACAAACCCGCAACCAAATGGTTTAGGTATTGGTGCTAGATCAATTACATTATCAACTGTTGGATTAGTAAATGGCATTGAGAAGTTAATCGATGAAGATATTCCTGTTACCTTAGCTATTTCATTACACACACCAGATGATGAGTTACGAGATACCTTAGTTCCAATAAATTCAAGGTGGAAGGTTAAGGAAGTCCTGGCAGCAGCAGATAAGTATGAGCGAAAGACTGGGCGAAGATACTCAATTGAGTATGCATTAATTCGAGATATTAATGATCAAGCTTGGCGAGCTGATCTACTTGGTCGATTACTAAAGAATAGAAATGCACATGTGAATTTAATTCCATTAAATCCAACACCTGGCTCTAAATGGACCGCTTCTCGAATTGAGGATGAACAAGCATTTGTTGAGATTTTAGAAGGTTATGGCGTGGCAGTTACGGTGCGTGATACTAGAGGGCGTGAGATTGATGGTGCCTGCGGACAATTAGCTGCAATTGAACAACAGGCTGGAAAGTAGACCAGATCTAAAGTTCTCACACGCTAGTGGGTGTGATTATTTACGCAACATAAATGTTGCGTAAATACCTAAAGCCGATTACTATGCGAAGTATGAAGAGATGGCTTATCGCAGCTGGGTTGTCCTCATTATTGCTCTCTTTGACGGTTGGCTGCTCTGCCCAAAATGAGAGTTCACCTGAGTTAACAATTTACTCCGGCAGATCTGAGGATTTCATATCGCCATTTTTGGCTACCTGGCAGGACAACAGTGGTGTGAAATTAAATATTCGCTACGGAGATTCAGCTGAATTAGCCGCTCAAATTTTAGAAGAGGGTGGAAATTCACCAGCTGATATTTTCTTAGCCCAAGATGCTGGATCTTTAGGTGCAATTTCAGCTGCCGGATTATTTACCCCAATCGCTAATGATGTTGCCACTTTAATTCCAAATCAATATATTGCCGAGAATCGAGAATGGGTGGGATTAACCGCTCGAGTACGGGTATTTGCCTATGATCCAAACAAGATTAAAACTCTACCCTTGAGCATCTCAGATTTAACTAAGCCAATTTATAAAAATCAGTTAGCAATTGCACCGACAAACGCCTCATTTCAAGCCTTTGTTACCGCCATGATTAATTCTAACGGGATTGATTTTTCCAGAAATTGGCTAGCAGCCATCAAGGCAAATGGGGTAAAGATTTATGCCAAAAATACTGCAATTGTCGAGGCAATTGATAAGGGTGAGGTTTCAATTGGGTTAGTCAATCATTACTACACCTGGGAGGTTTCAGAATCATTAGGTAGAGAGATAAATGTTTTAAATGGTTTTTTTGCCGCAGGTGATATTGGAAATCTAATAAATGTCTCTGGTATTGGCGTATTAAAATCCAGCGATAAAGTGGATTTAGCCAAAGGCTTAATTGATTTTCTAGCCTCCACCGAAACACAAAAAAAGTTTGTCTCAGATACGCATGAGTACTCATTAATTGATAATCAAAGTGCCCCGACAGGATTACCAACCCTTGCCGAAATAGGCTCGCCAAATGTGGATTTAGGATTGCTGAAAGATGTTAAAACTACGCAAGATCTTCTAATTGAGGTTGGTTTACTCTAAATGCAATTGTTAAATAATAATGAAAAAATAAATGACCTAGGTCTTTATCAAGGCCAAGGCAAATCAGGCAAGAGGTTTTTAAGCTTTGCCACAGCTTTTGTCATTACCTTATCGATGCTGCCACTTTTCTACTTAATTGTTCGAGCAATTCAAAGACCATTTGAGCAAACTGCAGATCTAGTTTTAAGAGATAAAACACTTGAGGTGGTAGCTACAACTGCGCTACTAGTGGTGTTGGTAGTTGTACTTACTGGCATATTTGGCCTAGCAATTGCATCTGGCTTACATTTTGTTGAGCTGCCATTAAAACCACTATTAATAATTCCAGTATTCCTGCCGCTTGCGATTCCCTCCTATGTGTTTACCTACACCTGGATCGCCTTAATTCCAGGCTTTTCTGGTTTTTTTGCTGCCGTTTTTATTCTTACCCTTACCACTTTGCCATACGTTACCTTGGCTTGTCTTGCCGGCTTTCGTAGAGTCAACTCATCACAGATAGAGGTGGCAAGATCTTTAGGGCTTAATTACCCAACAACATTTTTTAGGGTGGTACTGCCACAAATACGTGGTCATTTAAGTGGTGGTCTACTGCTGGCTGGCCTGTATTCGATGAGTGATTTTGGCGCAGTATCACTATTAAATGTTGATACCTTAACGGTGACTATTCAAAATATGTATCGGGCTTCCTATGATCGCACCGCTGCTGCCGTCATGAGTTTAGTTCTTATATTTCTTTCAGCTCTATTTGTAATAGGGGATGAAAAAATAAGGCAGAAGAATATGAAAACTAAGGTGATTAATACCCTTTCGATTAGAAGTGAGTTAATTAAAAAACTTTCATATCAAATTGCCATTATGGTAATAATCTTCATCTACACATTATTTGCCGTACTTGTTCCAATCTATGTATTGCTGACAAGATTTATCTCTAATCCAATTGCTATTAAGTGGGATATGGTGATCAGCGCCTCATTTTCAACAGTATCTGTTGCCTTACTTGGTGCGGCAATTGCGCTGGTACTTTCAATCCCAATTGGCATTTTATTCTCAGAAGAATCAACATCACTCACGCGAGCTACTAATCGAATTATATTAATTGGGCACGCACTTCCTGGTGTGGTAATTGGTCTTGCCTTAGTTTCATTTAGCTCAAGGTTTGATTTAATTTATCAAACTACATTTCTACTAGCTTTTGCCTATGCGCTTTTATTCTTAGCTAAATCGGTAGCGACGATGAGTAGTTCATTAGCTCAAGTGCCGGCAGGTGCCAAAGAGGTGGCAGCTACCTTGGGGCTAAGTCGATGGGCAGTATTAAAAAATGTTATCGCACCGATTTCATCTCCAGGCATAGCCTTAGGAACCACATTAGTTTTCTTAACTGCAATGAAGGAGTTACCTGCAACACTAATGCTGAGGCCAACTGGCTTTGAAACGCTAGCCACACAAATATGGTCATATGCTGCGATAAATCGATTTAATGAAGCCGCACCTTATGCCTTAATATTGATTGCAATCGCTGCTATTCCAACATTTATTTTAAGTAGACCTGATAAAGCTGATCGCATTCAGCTTAGCCAAGGATTTGGGAGTTAATCGTGGCCTCGATTGAGATCAAAAACCTAGATGTTTCACTGGGTAATAAAAAAGTCCTTGATAATCTCTCATTTAATTTAGGCTCTGGCCAAATTGCAGCCTTATTGGGCCCATCAGGCTGTGGCAAAACAACTTTACTTAGGGCAATAGCTGGCCTGCTTCAGCCAAGTGCTGGAACTATTAGATTTGATAAGCAACTAGTAAGCCTTTCCTCCTTAGTGCTACCTGCACATAAGCGAAAAATTGGTTACGTTCCACAAGATGGCGCGTTATTTCCTCACCTTAACGTTGAGAAAAATATCGCTTTTGGCTTAGACAAATCATCACTTACTAAGATGCAAATCAAGCAAATAGTTAAAGAAATGCTAGCGCTGATTGATTTAGAAGGTTTTGAAAAACGTATGCCAAATCAATTATCTGGCGGACAACAAACTCGAGTGGCATTAGCTAGGGCGCTAGCGGTAAAGCCAGCAATGATTTTGCTAGATGAACCATTTTCAGCTCTGGATGCTCAGCTTCGAATTGAGTTACGAGGTGATGTAATTAAGTTGTTACGTTCTCAAAATACAACTGCAATTTTAGTAACCCATGATAGGGAGGAGGCGTTAGTCTCTGCAGATCTATTAGCTCTTATGCAAAACGGAAAGATAATTCAGCAAGGGCCACCAGAGCAGGTTTACTCTTCGCCAAACTCCGCTACAACCGCTATCAGCACCGGGGATGCTTTAGTACTACAGGCAAGAAAGTTCTCCGATGGTAAGACTGATTATTTATTTGCACCTATTAAATTAAGTTCATCAGATTTAGAAACTGGGGAAGTGGTGATCAGGCCTGAGGAGATAAAGATTTCCGCTGATCCAGCCCAGGGAATGATTAGTGGGCAGATAAATAAGATTGACTACTATGGCCATGATGCCATGATCTCAATTAATGTGGCCGATAATTTGTTGCAGGTTAGAATTCCTGGCCCACTTGACTTTGAAGTTGGTCAAAAAGTTGGTTTAACTCACGTGGGTCCGATTCGTTTTTTTGCTCGGAGCTAGAAATCTGGCCAAAGTATCTGCGGGCTAGATTGGTACTGGCATAAAGGTGGAATTGTTTAAAATTGGCTTAATTTTAAGGGGCCCTAGAAAACTATTGATTACTCCGATCTTTATAACTAGACTCCCGTCTAAGTTTATTCAGTAAACAACCAAGGAGTAATTGTGAAAACCCTGCAAAACTTTGTTAATGGAAAAAAAGTTAGTGCCACCTCAGATAAGGTGCAAGATTTAATTAACCCAGCAACAGGTGAGGTTTTTGCAAAGGCTCCAGTATCAAATGCATCTGATGTAGATAAGGCTATGAAATCTGCAGCTGCAGCATTTGAAGTTTGGAAAGAATCCACACCAGGTGAGCGTCAGAAAGCAATAAATAAAATTGCAGATGCAATTGAGGCCAGAAGTGAAGAGTTGATCGGTATTGAATCTGAAAATACCGGTAAGCCTATTGCGGTAACTCGCGCTGAGGAAATAGGTCCAATGCTTGATCAAATTAGATTCTTTGCAGGGGCTGCTAGAAATTTAGAAGGAAAGTCTGCCGCTGAATACTTTAAAGGACATACTTCATTTATTAGAAGAGAGCCAATTGGAGTTTGCGCACAAGTTACACCTTGGAATTACCCAATGATGATGGCGGTTTGGAAGTGGGCACCAGCAATTGCGGCTGGAAATACTGTGGTGTTAAAACCAAGTGATACCACTCCAGTATCAACACTTTGGATGGCAGAGTTAATGCAAGAATTTTTACCTGAAGGTGTAATAAATGTTGTAGTTGGCGATCGAGATACTGGTCGACATTTAATTGAGCATGATATTCCGCAAATGGTTTCAATTACCGGCTCAGTCAGAGCAGGTATGGAGGTGGCTGCTAGTGCTGCTAAAGATCTAAAGAAATTGCACTTGGAGTTGGGTGGAAAAGCACCGGTAGTTATTTTTGATGATGCCAATCTGCAAGCAGCATGTGAGTGGATTGCAGTTGCGGGCTACTTTAACGCCGGCCAAGATTGCACAGCTGCTACTAGAGTTTTAGTTGAGGCAAGTGCTTATGAAGATGTAGTGGCACTGCTCAGTGAGCAAGCTAAAAATGTTATTAAAGTTGGTATGCCAGATGAGGATGTGTTGGTTGGTCCAGTAAATAACGCAAACCAATTAGCAAGAGTTCAAGGATTTTTAGATCGTGTACCTGCGCATGCTCGGGTAACAGCTGGTGGTACTGCAATTAAGCGCCCTGGCTACTTCTGGAACCCAACTGTGGTGGCTGATCTAAAGCAAGATGATGAGATGATTCAAAGTGAGATTTTTGCACCAGTTATTACCGTACAAAAGTTCACCGATGAGGCTGAGGCAGTTCGCCATGCAAATGGGGTTAAGTATGGATTAGCTTCAAGTGTTTGGACTAAGGATCATGGCCGGGCTATGCGAATGGCAAAGGCTTTTGACTTTGGCTGCGTTTGGATTAACACCCACATTCCAATGGTGGCGGAGATGCCGCATGGTGGATTTAAGCACTCTGGAACCGGCAAAGACCTTTCAGCATATGGATTTGAGGAATACACTCGCATCAAACATGTGATGACTAACCTCAACGCCTGATAGATTTCCCCACACTCCCTTAAGTACCGACCCATCCGACTAGAGAAAAGAAAGTGACCTAATGAAGAAAGATAAGCAATCACTCTCCCCAGAAGCTCGTGCAATTATCCGAGCACAACTAACTCGTCGTACATTATTTGCTGGCGTCGGTGCGGTATCAGCAGCAGGTTTACTTGCAGCATGTGGCACAGGTTCATCCACTGGTGCCGAAGCAGTTATTGATGTTAGTGATAGTGAAAAAATTGTTCGCTGGGCAAACTGGCCGTTGTATTTAGATTTTGATGAAGATACTAAGGTCTATCCAACTCTGGCAGCTTTTGAGCAAAAGAGTGGAATTAAAGCAACCTATGAAGAAGCAATTGATGACAACAATACATTTTATGGAAAGGTTCAAGGACAACTTTCCATCGGATCTGATATTGGTTATGACATTGTTACGCCAACAGATTGGATGGCAGCTAGATTTATTGAGCAGGGATACGCTCAAAAGTTAGATCCAGCAAATGTGCCAAACAAATCTAATATCCGTGAGGTGTTAGCAAATGTTGGTTATGACAAGGGCCGTGAATACTCACTAACTTGGCAATCAGGTTTTGCCGGCTTTGGTTGGAATACCCAAAAACTTCCAAAGGGTGTTCGTACTATGGATGATTTATTTGCACCTGCTAATAAGGGCAAGGTTGTAGTTTTATCTGAACTTCGAGACACAATCGGAGTAATCATGCTTTACCAAGGTGTAGATCCATCCTCAAACTTCTCAGAGGATCAGTACATGAATGCAATTGACTTCTTTAAACAAAAGATTGCCGATGGATTTATCCGTCAGGTCAAAGGTAACTCTTACTCTGAAGATCTAAAGCGCGGCGATGCTAATGCGGTTATCGGCTGGTCTGGCGATATCTTTATTTTGCGCGCTGAAAGTGATGGCAAGTTTGACTTTGCTATTCCAGAATCAGGTGGCACATTATGGAGCGATAACATGTTGATTCCATCAACATCAACCCATAAGAAGAATGCTGAAAGCTTAATGAATTACTACTACGAGCCAGCAGTCGCCGCCGAGGTGGCAGCTTATGTAAATTACATCTGCCCAGTTGAGGCTGCTCAACCTGAGCTAGAGAAAATTGATCCAGAGCTTGGAAATAGTCCTTATATATTCCCAGATGCTGCGACATTGGCGAAGGTAAAGGTCTTTAGATCACTATCTGCTGATGAGTCAACTAAATTCCAGACAGCTTTTGACGAAGCTATCGGTAATTAAGTTACAGATAAATAGGGATCAGATAAGTATCCGGTGATGGCGAACAATAAAGTTTCGCAAGATACCGGTGACCTAAAACTAGATCGAGTCTCTAAGCATTACGGTGATTTTTGTGCGGTAGATGATTTGTCTTTAGTAGTACCAGATGGTTCCTTCTTTGCTCTCCTTGGTCCATCTGGTTGCGGTAAAACCACAACACTTCGAATGGTGGCAGGTTTAGAGGAGCCATCAGCTGGCACAATCTCTATTGGTGATACCGATATCACAACTCAAAAATCATATCGACGAAATGTAAATACTGTTTTTCAAAATTACGCACTTTTTCCACATCTGACAATATTTGAAAATATTGCATTTGGATTAAGGCGGCGTGGTCTTAAAGATGTGAAGACTGAGGTTGAAAATGCGTTAAACCTTGTCGAGATGGGACACCTAGCACAACGAAAGCCAAATCAATTATCAGGTGGTCAGCAACAACGTATTGCAGTTGCTAGAGCAATTGTTAACCGGCCAGAGGTCTTGCTATTAGATGAACCACTGGGCGCACTTGATTTAAAACTTAGGCGACAGATGCAAATTGAGTTAAAGCGAATTCAAACCGAGGTTGGAATTACTTTTATCCATGTAACTCATGACCAAGAAGAGGCCATGACTATGGCTGACACTATTGCAGTTATGAACCAGGGAAAGATTGAGCAAATGGGAAGTGCCACAGAGCTTTACGAGGCACCAAGAACTGCATTTGTGGCTAACTTTTTAGGTCAATGTAATTTGATTAAAGGAAAAGTAACTAATCGTGCAAATGGTAAGGCTGTTGTCTCGGCAAAAGGTCATACCTTTGAAGTGCCACTTTCTAGAGTTGCAACTGATAATGAATCAGTTTTTGTAGGTGTTCGGCCAGAGAAATTACGGCTAGATGATAATGGTATTAACTCGATCAAAGATTGTGTTGTAATTGATCGATCATTTGTTGGTACATCTACCCAATACTTAGTTAAGGCTCCATGGGATTTAGATTTAGTTGTTTTTGAACAAAATGATGAAGGATTACATGATCTTCGTGTTGGCGATAAGGTCTCACTTGAGTGGGATGCAGAGCACACCTTTGCATTAGATGGTGCT
>Ga0214168_1000886_pt1 | contig 12091 bp, 12 predicted proteins | sample LakMenepilimnion_FD_153002 | JGI IMG/M metagenome (GOLD analysis project Ga0214168, IMG submission 153002) | Freshwater microbial communities from Lake Mendota, WI - Practice 29OCT2010 epilimnion v4 | ecosystem: Environmental > Aquatic > Freshwater > Lake > Epilimnion/Euphotic zone | place: Lake...
CGCGCATTCACGGATGCAAAGCCACCGCTGATTTTGCTCAAGCCTTATGTTGGTCATGCCATTGGTGCAAGCGGTATGCTCGAAAGCGCGATCCTGGCGGGATTTATGAAACGCCGACGACTACCAGGAAATGTGAAAGGGTTGAGCGTGCCGCAGGGGTTCGTTGCGCCGAATGATTCATTTGAAGTCGCCGGGCCGGTGGCGAAGGTCTCCAATGGCATGGGTGGTCACAATGCGATCTTGGTCATATCTCCCGCTTCCGAATGATGAAACGCATTGTGGTATCCGTAAGCAGCCAGCAGATACTCGTCTTTGATGATGATCTCTTGCTCGCGCGATTTGCGGTCTCGACCGCGGCCAAGGGCATGGGTTGTGTTGTGGGGAGCATGCGGACACCCACCGGGCGCTTCAGGGTTTCCGAAAAGATCGGCGATGGCGAGGAGGTCGGCACCATCTTCAAGGCACGCATCGCTTGCGGGGTTTGGAATAAAGATGAGAAGTCGCAGGATGATCTCATACTGACGCGCATTTTGAGGCTTGAGGGCATGGATCCGTGGAATCTTAACACGATGGATCGGTATATTTACATTCATGGAACCAATCATGAATCATCCATAGGGAATCCTGCCAGCCATGGCTGTATCCGCATGTCTAACAGCGATATGATTGCCCTCTATGAATTGGTGGATTGCGGTGATCGGGTGGAGATTTACCCGGGAAATGAAGAGGGTTGGGAAGTGTATGTGTGGTAAACTGGTTATAAATTTATACTAAATCATTATTAAAACTTTTCCTTGCAATGAATTTCTAACTCATTCAAGTTGTGCGCGCAATGAGCAGTAAATCAAAGAAAAGCAAATCAGTCGGCGTGCGTTACACGCCCGAGCAAAAGAAAGAGATTGTTGACTTCGTGCAACAATACAACGAGGCCAAAGGCCGCGGTGGTCAGAGTGCCGCAGTCAGCAAATTCAAGGTCTCGCCGATCACCATCGGTGCCTGGCTCAAGGCTGCTGGAGTTTCCAAGAAGAAGGGCAAGCCAGCCAAGGCCGCAAAAGCTTCCAAGCCTGCAAAGGTAAAGAAAAAGGCCGCCAAAAAAGCCAAGTCAGGAGCTAAGAATGGCTCGAAAGGCGCAGGCAAGCGTTACAGCGCCACCGAAAAGCAGGAGGTTGTCAATTTCGTCAACGCATACAACGCAAGCAATGGCCGTGGCGGTCAGAGCGAGGCGGCTCGCAAGTTCAATATTTCCATCCTCACAGTTTCCGCATGGCTCAAGAAGTCTGGCAACAAAGTTGCCAAAGGCGGCACGGCCGTTGCTTCAAGCAAGGCATCGGCAAAAGTTTCGTCGGCACTTACATCAAAGGTAGCCAGTCTGCTTCAGATGAGTGACCGCATTGTTAAAGCCGAAAACGAGCTCGCGAAGCTTCGTGCTGGGTTCGAGTCCATGAAGGCTTCGATCAGACCTCTCATCTGATCGATCACATCAAATCCCAAAGGGTTGCTTGCCGTGAGGCGGGCAACCCTTTTTTTGCATGGAGGTCGGCCGATTTTTCATCCAAACCTTGAGTGTGAAGGATTGCGCAGGGCTTGCGGATGATGTGATTTAGGTGCGTGAGCCTGCAGGTTTTGGCGGATTTTTCGGTGGTCGACGAGTCGGCCGACTGGCTTGTGGTGAACAAGCCGGCTCCTTTGATTGTGCATCCGGCCAACCGCAAGCCCGAGCCGACCTTGCTGGGCGGGATTGAGCGACTTTTGACGTTCGAGATTGAGAACGGCTCGAAACCGGCGATCGTGAATCGCCTCGATCGCGACACGAGCGGCTTGGTGTTGGTGGCCAAGCATACGCTCGCAGCGCGCGAGCTCGGTATGATTTTTGAGCGTCGAGAGGTCGAGAAAGAATACCTTGCGATCGTGACGGGTTGGCCTGATGCGGACGAGTGGACCAATGCTCAGTCAATTTTGCGTGAAGGTGAACTTGGTCCGGCGGCGATATGGGTAAGACAAGTGGTACATGCTGCGGGCCGTGAATGCCTCACGCGATTCAAGGTCGAGCATCGCTTCGAAGTCGGTGGGAGGCATCATGCGATGATTCGTTGTTTTCCTGAAACCGGACGGATGCATCAGATTCGCGTGCATCTGGCAAATGACGGATTTCCGATCGTAGGTGACAAACTTTACGCGGGTGATGGTTCGGAATATCTCGAATGGATGCGCGATGGATGGACTTCGAATTTGCATAAGAAGCTGCATTTGCCGCGTCATGCCCTGCACGCGTCACGACTGAGCCTGATGTGGAACGGTCGCATGATGGACTGGCGCATAGGTTTGCCGGCGGACCTTGCGGCTTTTGTTTGCGGTGATGCGAGTAGGCATGACCCGCGGGTTGTTGAGTGGAGCAGGCATGATGCGAAATGACGCCTGGGTCGATACGCAGCATCACTCTACCGCTTTGATTGGTGGTCGATCATGCGTTCAACGAGTTGCTTCATTTCTGCGCTAGGGATGGCGAAGGTTTCTGCGCGGCTGGCGCGGGCGATGTTCATGCCGACACAGTGACCGTTGAGATCGATCACAGGTCCGCCCATGGTTTGGCTGTTGCCCATGACCGAGTGTTGGATCACGCGGGGAAAGCCGCTGCGGCGCTTCGAATAGTCGCCGCTCATCTCGTCGTTGCGATTGGCGGAAATGTCAAAAAGTTCGGTTTTGGCAGTGAGGCGGACATCGGAGGTGAATGTTTTTCCTGCGCGGCTGAAGGTGATGCGTGCTTTGTCGCCGGCTTTGCGTTGAACCAGTGCTGCGGAAAGTTCTTCGATATTTGAGAGCGGTTTGTCACCGACTGCGACGATCACGTCGCCTGCCTTGAGACCCGCCTCATCGGCACCGCCTCCGGGAGTGACTTTTTCGATTTCGAGGCGTTTGAATAAATTTTTGATTGCGATGCCGAGGGCGAGTCCGCCACTGGGGTGGATTTCGCGGGGCTTGGCGCTGATCATGCCGATGTTCGCGCGACGTTGGGTGCGCGAAGTGGCTCCGTTCACCACGACCCATGTGCCTTGTGGGATGTCGGTTTCGCTGGCGTAGGTGACCGGTACCAGGTTGGTGGCATCCACTTTGAGCAATGCCACATCCCATTCCTCGTTCGTGCTGATGACATCTGCTTTGTCGAAGCGCTGTCGGTTGATGGTGACGGTAAGTTGTTCCTTTTCGCGAAGTTCGCCGGCTTTGGTCAGCACATGGCCATCAGCGGAAACCACCACGCCATAGGCAATTTCCTTCTGGCCGATGCTGATCACCGCGCTGGATTGCTGGAGCACTTGGCGTTGTGCTTCGAATGCAGCGAGGGTGGTCCTTCCGGTCATGCGGAAATCCGTCTCGAGATTCTGCTGCGCGTTGAGTGGCGTCAGCAAGATCGTGCCGAGGATGATAGCAATGCGTTCAGCGTTCATCGAGTTTGAGCGTGATGGATTGGGTTTCGGATCCACGGCGGATTTCGATGCGGACTTCGTCGCCGGCACTCAACTCCTTGAGGATGGCTTGAAGATCTTTGCGCGATTGCAATGCTGTGTCATTGAGTTTGATGAGCAGGTCGCCGCTGCGGATACCGGCCTTTTTTGCGGGGCTTTCATTGCCAACTTTGGTGACTTTGAGACCGTCTTTATAGGGCTCCGTGGCAATACCCAAGTATCCGTTGCCTTTGACGGGTTTCTTCGCAAAGGGGCCATCGCCGAGAAATTCGGAGTTCATGAGAGCGTCCCATTTTTCCTGAAATGTTCCGATGCCGACATGCATGTTGACCACGAGTTGTGGCCCGACGCGTGAGTGAATGGCAATGAGGCGACCTGAGATGTCGAAGAGGGGTCCACCTGAGTCGCCGCCGATCAGGATGCAATCGGTCTGCAGTGACTGATCGGCGATTCGCACGATGCGGCCTGGGCGCAGGACGAGTCCGCGCTCTTTGTCGAAGCCACCCGAGTGGCCCAAGGCAAAGACCCAATCGCCGAGTTGGTACGATTTCGATTTATCGATTTCGACGAATGGCCAATTACCGGAGTCGGTGATGCGGACCATTGCTGCGTCGGTTTCCGAATCGAGTCCGAGCGTGATGGCGTTCACGCGTTTGCCGTCCGGCATGATGACCTCGACTTTTTTTCCGGGGGCGCCGCAGACATGAGCAGCGGTGAGGATGAGGCCATCGGGTGAGACGATCACGCCGGTGCCGGAGCCATCGGTGATTTCGATGGCGACCGTGGCCTCACTGGCGCGTGGCAGGGCGCTGGTGACGGCGTTTTGGATTGCCAGAAGATCCTCACGATTTTCCGGTGCGGGCTTGTCGTTGATGGGTGCGCGGTTCGCCATCGCTGCGGACAGGTAAACAGCCTGTGCGATGATGAGGCATGCAAAGAGACGGGTCATCGTTTGCCGCACGCTAGCTGCTTCGTGGAAATTTCGCAACCCGCATGCTTCAGGCAAAATGCTCGGGTTTTTTGCCTCGCAGGTAATCGGTGGCGGACATGCGTTTGCCGCCTTCGGGTTGTACCATGGTCAGTTCGAGTGATCCATCGCCGCATCCGACGATGAGTTTGCCGTCGTCGCAAGAAACCATTCCCGGCCTGAGGGGGATGTCAGAAATTCGGGTGGGCGGGAAAATTTTAAGGCGTTTTGCGGAACCATTTTCAAGGACCGTGGTGTAGGTGCCGGGCCACGGGTCGTAGGCGCGAATGCGGCGCTCGAGTTTGGCGGCGGGCATCGACCAATCGAGTTTGCCGTCATCGCGTTCGAGTTTCGGCACATGGCTGACATGTTCCGGGTTTTGTGGTGTGCGGGCTGCGCTGCCGTCGGCTAGCTTTGCGAGTGTTTCATCAAGGACCGGTATGGCGAGTTGCGCGAGTCGGTCGTGGAGGCTGCCGCCGGTCTCGTCGGGCTCGATCGGGATCGGTTTGGCCACGATCATATCGCCGGCATCGAGTTCGCGCACGACATGCATTGAAGTGATGCCGCTTTCGCGATCGCCCGCGTCGACAGCTGCCTGAATGCAAGCGGCACCGCGATACTTTGGCAGGAGCGATGCGTGGAGGTTGATGATTGCCAGTTTCGGCAGGATCAGAATGTCTTTTTTAAGGATCTGTCCGTATGCCATCACCACAAGGATGTCGGGATCTATTGCCGCAATTTGATCTGCGGCATCGCCGATTTTTTGTGGTTGCAGCACGGGGATGCCGGCTTCGATGGCGGCGGCCTTGATTGCCGACACCTGCATGATCTGGTGCCTGCCGACCGGCTTGTCCGGCTGGGTCACGAGAGCAAGCGGCCTCGGGCCTGCATCAATCAGGTGCCGAAAGGCCGGCAGCGCGATATCCCCGGTGGCGATGAAAACCAACCTCATGTTTGTACGATGAAAATCAAATCACCTGCGTGGCGGTTTCCTGATAGAACGGCAGTTTGATGACTTGTTGGATGATTTCCGAAAGAACGATGACAGGCTGCTGGGAGGCGTCGATGTCGGTGATCATCGATGAGGAATAGTATTCCAAAATCGGTTTTGTTTCCGCCTCGTAGGTTGCGATGCGCTGGTTGATGACCGCGTCGCTGGCATCGTCGATGCGGTTATCCTTGAGGGCGCGTTTGCGCATGCGATGTGCGAGTTCGTCGCGGTTTGGGCAGGAAAGGTGAAAGACGCGCTGGACTTCGATATGCTTGCTGATGAGTTCCGCCTGACGCACGTTGCGAGGAATGCCATCGAGCACGAGGAGGTCAATGTCGGGCTTGTAGATGTAGGTATCGGCAAGGTTGTCCATCTGCGCTTTCCAGAGGCTGATGGTCAATTCGTCGGGGACCAACTCGCCACGGCTTGAGTACTCCACAAACTTCATGCCGAGAGGCGTGCGGGTGTCGAGCGAGCGGAATACATCACCACAGGCACAATGAAAGAAGCGGGGAACGGCACCGAGGATTTTTCCTTGGGTGCCTTTGCCGGAGCCTGGGGCGCCGAGGATGATGATGGCGGGTCTACGGGTGATTTGGTCGGAGCGACTCATTTTGGAAAGGTTGGTGTAATGGTGCGGGTGGCGGCCGACAAGTATGAATCAGCGTCGGTCGAAGGCGATGAACAGCAGGACGGGTGCCAGCATGGCGACATCCGCCAGCACGCGCATCGCGTCCATCGACAGGCTCGAGCGTATGCGGTTGAGCATGTAGAGCAGGGCAGTGCCGGTGAGGATCGAGTAAAAGAAAGGTCGGCTGGCGCCGTTATGATCGAGGACCGCGCTGGCAAGAGCGGTGGCAGCGAGGAGCGTGAGTGGGAGCGCGAGCGAGAGTTCGTCGCTGGCCTTTGTTTCCGTATCGGGCGAGCGGTTGGCGTGTTCCCAGATGTCGATTGCGGAGATGTTCAGGACACAGAGGGTGGCGAAGCTGATGAATTCGCGGGATCCGACCATGTCCCAGAGGTCGAAGCCCGAGCGATAGAGTTGGGCGAACATCGCGGTGCCGAAGGCGAAGCTGATTCCGGCGATGATGTTTTTTGCATGGGGAATATCTTGTTCGTCCTGGCTTGCCAGCATCGAGACGCCAAAGAAACCGGCGACCAACAATCCGCCGGGCATAAGTTTTGCATAGATCGACATCGGCATTCGTGAGATCACGAGCAAGAGGGTGAGGCATGCCGAGATGATTAGCGCGGTGGTGAAAAATTTCCGGTGCTCCTGATGGAAGCGGTGACGGACGGAAAGCCTGGGAGAGTTGGCCCCGAGGATTGAGAGATCGAGCAGGCGATCGGCGATGTAGATTGCCCAGACGGTAAGGCCTAGCACGAGATAGGATTCCCACGGGAGGTAGCCGAGGCGCCAAGTCTGCGAAAAGACGTAAAGCCATGCGACGGCGACAAGCGGGGCGTCTAGGCTCAGCAGGTTGGGAAGCAGCCAAAGCGGCTTGCGGGTCACGGTGGGCACGATTTGGCGAAGATTCGCAAGCGATGGGTTGAACGCAAGCGCGCATTCGTGACCGGTAAAGAATCAGGCCATGATTTCCTCGGCCACATCGGTCGAAGCTTTGGCGCCGAGCAGGTGCTTGACGATTGCCAGTGAGAAATCAAGAGCGGTGCCTGCTCCGCGTGAAGTGATGATCTGGCCATCGATGACAACGCGTTCTTCGAGACCGCCGCCGAGTTCTTCGCGGACGGAGTGGTAGGCGGTAAATTTTTTTCCGGCAAGCAGGCCGGCATCGAGCAGCACGAGCGGAGCGGCGCAGATGGCAGCGACTGGTTTGTGTTTGGCAGCGAATTGGGCGGCCAACTTTGCAGGGCGTCCGTCGCGGCGCAATGCAGCCACACCTGGCCCGCCGGGGATGAGCAGAAGATCGAAGTCCGAGGCATCAACCTGATCGAGTGTGGTGTCGGCCACTAGCTGCATCCCATGCTTGCCAGTGGCAGTTTTGTCAGCGAGCGCGGCGATGGTCACTTCGATGCCGGCGCGGCGCAGGACATCGACCGGCGTGACGGTTTCAATTTCCTCAAAGCCGTCGACGAGCAGACAGAGCACGGATTTTTTCATGATGAATTTGTTGTTAGGTTGAATCAGGCAAGGCCAACCGCGCGTCGGACGCGTTGCAGGACCTTGCTGGCCTCGGCGCGTGCGCGCTCGGCACCCTCAGCGAGGATTTTTTCAACATAGGCCGGATCTTGGGAAATCGCGAGACGTCTTTCGCGCATCGGCGCGAAGAAGTCCCAGTAGGCATCGGCGAGGCGCTTCTTGAGGTCGCCGTAACCAATGCCTCCATTCATGTGATCGGCTACCATGGTCGCGTTATCTGCTTCACTCGCAAAGAGCCGGTAAAGTGCGAGGATGATCGAATTTTCCACCGGTTTGGGATCTTCCACCGGGGTCGAGTCGGTGGTGATTTTCATGATGAGCTTGCGGAGGGTTTTTTCATCGCCGAAGAGCGGCAAGGTGTTGTGGTAGCTCTTGCTCATTTTGCGTCCGTCGAGGCCGATGATGATTGCGGTTTCCTCGCGGATGATGGGCACGGGGATTACTGCGGTGCCTTCGCCGTAGGTGTCGTTGAGTTTCACCGCGAGATCGCGTGTGACTTCGAGGTGTTGTTTCTGATCCTTGCCGACGGGGACCTTGTTGGAATCGTAGAGAAGGATATCCGCTGCCATGAGGACTGGATACGCAAAAAGCGCGTGATTGGGTGCGATGCCTTGCGATGTCTTGTCTTTGTATGAGTGGCATTTCGCCAGCAGGCTCATGGGGCAAATCGTCGAAAGGATCCATGCGAGTTCATTGACCTCTGGCACGGCGCTTTGACGAAAGAACACCGCCTTGGCTGGATCAAGGCCGCAGGCGAGAAAGTCGATGGCGAGCTCGCGGACATTTTCGCGCAGGGTGGCAGCATCATGCGCGGAGGTCATCGCATGGTAATCGGCAATGAAATAGAATGCCTCGCCCTGATCCTGCAGGCGGACGGCCGGCTCCATGGCGCCGAAGTAGTTTCCGACATGGAGTTTGCCGCTGGGTTGGAGTCCGGTGAGGATGCGCATCGGTGGTGAGCATGGAATCCGCTGCTTGATCCGGTCAAGCGGCATGCGTCACGGGATCAGCCGTCATCGCTAAAAAGCGCCTCGACCAATGCCATGCATTTCGGGCCCGGCATGACGCCGAGGTTCATTTGGTTCATGACATAAGCGAAGGAAATGCCTGAGTCTGGGTCGGCGAATGCATGGCTCCCGCCGGCGCCGGGGTGTCCGAAGGCGTGGGGTGAGGGGCCGAAAATTTGGCGGATTTTTTTGCCATCGGCATCGAGCGGGTCGAGTTGCGCGCCGCAGGAAAACGCGGTGGGGCGGAGCAGTACGCGATCGTTCCCGGATGTCAGTGGGGACATGAGCGCGCGGCGGATCGATGGGTTGAGCGGGCTTTCGATGTGGCCGAGTACGGCCTGATAAAATTTCGCGAGGGCCGTGGCCGTGCCGATGCCGCCGAGAGCGGGAAAGCCGGCCGTCCAGGCTTTGGGCGAATTCATTTCCTGGATCGAGTGGAGTCCTCGCGGCGAGGTGAATGCGCGGCGGGTTGGTGAATCTGGCGAGTTGAGTTGCTGGTAGAACGGATCGCTGATCTCCGCATGTCCGGCCTTGCCGGGGTAGAGTCGCGCGACGCGATGGTGTTCGCTGTCGGGCAGGCCGATCCAGAATTCGAGGTCGAGGGGTGCGCCGATTTTTTCTCGCCAGTATTGGCCAAGGGTTTGGCCGGTGAGTCGGCGGACAGGTTCGTCGGTGAGTGCGCCGAAGCTGCGTGGATGGTAGGCGTGGCCGTTGCCGAGTGGCCATGTGGGAATTTGATTTTCGATCGCTGCAACCACCGCGTCGTGGTCATGCACATCGGCATCTTGATCGAGGATGGCGAGGCCGCATTGATGGGACAGGAGGTGTGAGAAATTTGCCTCAGCGACCGGGAAATTTTTCCACACCTCTCGCAGGGGGGTGGATTCGTCCATGCCGTGATGAGCAAGGGCAAGTAGCATGGTTGCCGCGGATGGCACTTTGGTAGCCGAGTAAACCGGGATGAGGGTGCGCTCGGTCCATGGGCGGAGTTGTTCCTTTTCGCACCAGCCGGATGCATGGCATAGAAGCTCATTTCCTTGCCACCAGATGCTGATCGACGCGCCGATTTCGTCGTATCTGCGAAAATTGCTTTCGAAGACTTCGAGAACGGTTCCCAGCTTGGACGGACTCAACGCCACGGGCGGGGTTATGACCGACATCGCGTGCGGCGCAATGCTTAAATGTCAGCCGCCGCGGGCTCGGATCTGATAGCGGTTTTTTCCGATGACCATTCTTCGATCAGTCGGAATGCCACAGCGAGGAGCGTGGGGCCGAGGAAGACGCCGACCAGACCAAAAGCGAGGGCTCCTCCAATCACGCCGCAGAAGATGAGAGCGAAGGGCATTTTACTGCCTTGGCTGATGAGATAGGGACGCAGGAGATTGTCGACGCTGCTGATGAGAAAGATGCCCCATAGCAGCATGAAGAGCGCAAGGCCGTGTTTTTCGTGGGCAAAGAGCCAAAAGGTGGCAGGAAGCCAGATGAGCGGTGGGCCGAATGGAACGACGGCAAAAAAGAAGGTCAGTACCGAAAGCAGTACCGCGCCTGGGATGCCGGCGATGATGAACCCGATTCCGGCGACGATCGCTTGGGCAATTGCCGTTCCAAGGATGCCGTAGATCACGCCGCTGACCGTGTCGCCCGCGACCTTGATGAGGCGGCGGCCGCGATCGCCGGCAAGGTGTTCGACGATGATATTGAGTCTGCCTGCGAGTTGGGACGAATCGCGCAACAGAAAGAATGCGAGAAATGTGCTGATGAGGATTTGCGTGACTCCTTGGCCGACGGTGAGGCCGACCGCGATAAGGCCGGTGCGGGCCCATGCGAGAAATCGCCCAAGCATGGAGATGATGGGCGGGAAATCGCCGTTGGTTTTCTCAGCGTCTTCTGCCGATCGGGTTGAAGTCTGTTCGTCGTAGCCCGGGAGAAGTTCTGAATGAGGGGTCACGCGAATGGCGTCATTGGCGCCTTGATTATTTGGCGGGAAATCCACCTGCTTGTCGAGTTGTTCGATCCAGCGTTTGCGGTCGGTGGCGATGTCGGTCCAATAGTTGCCGAGTTCTTCGCCAATGAGAGGGGTTTTGCCGATCCATTTGGGCGGTGTGTCGGGAATCGACATAAACCAATCCTTAGTAGCGATGGCGAGTTCCTTGCCGTCTTTGGCGATGCTGATGCCGACCACGACGAAAGGTCCGGCGACCACCAAAAGAACCATCAGGGTGACGAGACAGGCGGCGAGGGTTTTGGAGCCGCGGAACCATTGGATGAATTTCTTTTGCAGCGGGTGCAGGGAGAAAGTCAGGATGACCGCCCAAATGATCGCCGAGAAGAAGGGCTTGAGGACATAAAAACACCCTGCCAGAAGCAGCATTAGGGCAAGACCGCCCAGCAAGGGTTCGATCTTCAGGGCATTGCGGTTTTCGTTGGTTTCCATTGAATGGACGGAACCTATCAGAACTGGTCCCTCATCGCCAGCGGCATTGTGGGTAAATTTTGTCCGCAAATGCCAGCGCACGGCATTTTTAGTAGCTTGCCATGCGCCGAGGTCGGGTAAATGATTCGGGCATCATGGGCTGCCGCAATACTTCGCGTGCTTCCCTGCTCGTCCTATGAAACATCAATTCGCCGCAAGCCTCGTCATCGCCGCAAGTGTCATCATGGCGCCATCGGCATCAGCACAAGCTCCTTCGGCAAGCGGGCCGATCGAGGTCAACGGCATCGCGGCAAAGGTGAATGGCCGGGTCATTACCAAGAACCAGGTGTCCTTCATGCTTGCGCCGGTGTATGCGCAACTCAGCGCGCAATACCCGCGCCGTGGGGCGGAATTTGAAGAGCAGTTCAAAAAAGCGCGGGCCGGCGTGATGCAAGAGCTAATCGACCGCCAGATCATTCTCGATGAGTTCAAACAGCTCGGTGCTTCGATCAAACCCTACCTCATCGATGAGGAGGTCAAGCGCCAGATGCGCGAGTTGTACAATGGCGATGAAGTCAAATTTCGCGAAGAGCTCAAACGCAGCCGTCTGACGATGGAAGGGTACCGTGAAATGACGCGCGAGAAGATGGTGGTGCAGGCAATGCGGGCCCAGCAGTTTTCCGACGCCCCGCCGCCATTGCCGAACGAAATTCGCAACGAGTATGAAGCGGTGAAGCCGACCCTGCGGGACTTCAGCAAGGACACGATCAGCTTCCGAAAAATTTTCATCCCCGCCAACGATCCATCGGACCCAGCGGTCACGCCCGACGCGCAGTTAGCCCTGGCTGAGGATTTGGCCAAGCAGATTGCCGACGGCAAGGACATCGCGGAGCTGGCCAAGCAGCACTCGAAGGATGCTTACGCGGAAAACGGCGGTCTTCAGGAAGATGTCCCGCGCACCGATCTCTCAGCCGAATTTGCGGCGATCATTTTTGATTCGAAAGTCGACAGCATTGTGGGCCCGCTCATGGATCCGCAGGGCTTCACCATCGTCAAGCCGCTCAAAATTTCGCTGGGTCCGCCACCGCCGC
>Ga0214168_1000887_pt1 | contig 12091 bp, 6 predicted proteins | sample LakMenepilimnion_FD_153002 | JGI IMG/M metagenome (GOLD analysis project Ga0214168, IMG submission 153002) | Freshwater microbial communities from Lake Mendota, WI - Practice 29OCT2010 epilimnion v4 | ecosystem: Environmental > Aquatic > Freshwater > Lake > Epilimnion/Euphotic zone | place: Lake...
CCTGGAATTGAGATATCCCCCTTTTTAATAAGAGTGCCATCGTTCGAGTTGTTATTAATTTTTTCTATTTCACCGCCATCTGTTTCAATGTCGCGGTCACTGAGGGGTTCCTCTCCTGTGTAGTGAACTGTTTTGCGCGTCGTGCTAGTGTTGGTGGAATTGTCCATCTTTGTCGCGTCGTTGCTATCTCCTTCAGCAACGTTTGCTCCCAGAGATATTTCCCCTGTGGCGTTAGTTGCGTTAACTCCGGTGTCCGTAGTATTATTTATATCAATGTTGGAGTTATTATCAGAGCAGATCCATGTTCCGTCCTGTTGATGAATGCGACGTGTTGTTTTAAGTTTTGGCCCCATGTTTATAATTATTATGGCAAGTGTGTCAGGCGCCGCATCCCGTAGGAGGCTTCTCTTTTTTCAACCTCGCCAAGGGTTGAAGTTAAAAGTGTTCTCTAATAGACGTGATGTTAGCTAGTAACCTCCTAGTTACGTTTTTATTATGTTTAGTTTTTGCGCATATTATAATGTGTATTATTGTAGGCAGTGGTGGTCTATAATACCCTATGAATGTTCATAGCTCTCTGGGAAAGATATCAGTGTACCCTATTAGTTAGCCAGTGACTAAATTGCTGCTCAGCGATGAAGTTGACAGCTGTTCAGCGATGAAGTTGACACCTCACCTTCTTAGAAATCACTTCTGAACCAAACTCCAGCTGAGATCATAACCTCCATGGCAAATCAGATCACTCGCAGTGCCATAACATTAACGTGATCTCATTTTCGCTCTAAGTCCATTACTTCAATTCAGTACCCTTAATTCGGAAATTGTCGCTATGAGCAAGAGGTCGAGCAGCAACGCGTTTGCAGGTGAATCGCGGAAGGATCACCGCTCTGAGTCAGGATATCGATCTAGCAAGGTAACGGATGATACTCGGCGCTATGGTAAGTTCGTGTCGTCGTCTCATTCACACTCCGACCGTCGAAGCAGTGAGCCACCTACGGCAGTTACCCCAAACAAAGAAGACCGTGCTTCCTCAAAGCACAAGAGCAAGTCCGCGCTAACATCAAGTATTGCCTTGCGGAAGGCGCCTTTCGACACAAGTGATGTAAGCAAGAGCGATCTCACTAGCAAAAGTTCGCGTAAGAAGCAGCATGAGAATATTATTCATTCAAGGAAGTCTGCGACGTCAGTTCCTGTGACCACTCTCAGTAGTATAGCTATTGATTGGCTGACTCCTTCAATAGTACGTGCCGAGTTGCGGAAACATATTTCAGATGATGAATCTGTCCCAAAGTCAACTGAGGACCAGCTCGACCTTCTTATGAACAAGTTTCCCCTACACGAGTTAAAGTCAGCTTATTATATGACTATGGGCAAATTAGGAGCGGATGTCAAATCTGTAAACCTCCCTTTCAACGCCCGAATTGACACTGTTAAAGAAGCGTTTATTGCAATGATTTATGATCATCAGTCCATGATGTACAATGGTCTGAATTCCCGGGGTCCCGAACACAGGTAAAGTGACTTCCGAATAGTTTATCCTTTCAATTTCAAGCCATATATTACTAATATATTATGTCTCTTCAACTCCTATCTTCTTGTAATGGTTGTGACGGGACATTTTCCCGGGTGCGGCACATAATTTGGCTAACGTGGTTGACTGGCTGTTCCCTTTTTCTCGGTTTTTATTTCATACTACTGGAAAAAATCCCAAAAAAATGTGTCTTGTGACTGCTAACAACATCATGGTTGACTGGCTGTTCCCTTTTTTGTCGGGATTTTGTCCTGAATGGAAAAAATTCCAAAAAAATGTGTCTGGTGACTCGAATTTTTCCCTTGGCCGACGTGATTGACTGTGTTATTCCCTGTTTCCCGGATTTTTTCTCAATTGGAAAAAATCCCAAAAAAATATGTCTGGTGTCTCGTCCTACCAGCACGTTCTCTAGAAAGCTGACTATGCATCACATTGAGAATATGAGGGTTACAGATGGTATTCAGTATGTCATCGCCAAATCTGATCATAGGTACTTTGGCTTTGATTTAAATGATGACATTCAGCAAGGTTCTATTTATTCCATTATACAATGCAATGATGAGGAAGAAATTTTAAGTGGTTGGATGGTATCTAAAGTTATGCCTCGATGGGTTGAGTCTTATAGTCAGTGGTCGAATTATGAAGAAGAAGTTATTCAGAAAAAGATTCCCCAATCAGTAGCTGTTTATAAAGGAGAAAACAACAATGAGAACAGTATCGCAAATACCGAAGACAGTTCCTCCAGTAAGAGTGAAACCAATAAGAGTGAAACGAGTGAAGACAGTTTGTCATATTCCAGCAATCCAAAGTCACCACCCAGGAATCTACGAAGCAGGAAGCAATCTAAGGTTATCATGTCCGAATCAGATGGTCATGATGATGGTGTTGATGATGATCCTTTCCATCTTGATGGTATTGATAATAATAACGATCATCACACTTGTGACTGGGCAAGTGAAAAAAGGTGCCGCCCGTCTATTGAGTTAAAAAAGTGTCAGCATCCTGAAGGATGTGATAAATATGTCCATCATCTGTGTACTATAGAATGGGCTCATGACAATGGAATCGACGAGCAATCCATTCTCGTCTTGTGTAGGAAACATCATCCAGAGTACCAGAACCACCTCTGTAAGCTACATTTGGTTGGTCAGAAACACACAGTTGCTATGTCAGGAAATCAAGTATCTCACAGGAACATTAAACATGGTATGAACAAAACTGAAGAAACATCAAGAAAACAGAAACGTAAAGACACTATTATTTCTTTAAATTACAATGACATTGAAAAAGAAGATGATAAAGAAAAGTCAAGCATTACAAATGATCTGAATTACGATATCTTCAAATCGGATAGCTTTGGAGCTTCACTGATCAAAAATATTAAAGAAGTACAGCCAAAGAGAAATCCTGGTTATGTTGATGTCTATGTTTCCTCACCTTTAGTGAATGAAACAACAGGGATTGTGCATTGGTGTGTTGTGTTTGGTTCTTTCAATGATGCATGGATGATTAAAGCCAATTGGCTAGGGGGATATATACGTACTGTATTGTCTTCACTCAAGAATTTTGACAGTAATGATATTCTTCATACTGCAAGTTACTATGAATTTAATATCAGAAGTTCAGAGTTCGGTGTGGATTCAAAGTGGAAACGTGTGAAAGGTCCCAGAAACAAGATCAAAACAGTCAGTCGGATGAATTTTGTCTTCAGCTGCAAAAAAAGTGACCGAAATTCCGGAATGACAAGACTTAAAAAAATTCTCGATACCATCAGCTGGTTGATGGGTACACGTCCTCACAATTCAGTTGGTGAAGCGATGTATTCTCATTTAGAGAAATATGAACAGAATATCCTTAAATATCTCAGGGTCGATGATACTATTGCTGAAGAATCTGTGAAGAGAAAAATTACTGAGGCTTGTGACAGCACTTTTAAGAAAGGATTCAACATCAGGTATCACTGTCATTTGAACCAGTTCATGGTGGACTACGACATTTTACGCGTTCTGAAGAATAATATGGGATACTCTTCATGGTCTGATCTGTCAAATGATGATCGTGAAATTTGCTACAAGGGTTATGTTACCAAGAAAATAAACCTTCCCGACTGGAATATTGAAGAGGAGTCTTGGAATAATTAGCTTCTTGAAATGAGGTATTAATAGAAGCCTTTGGGTTAGGGCTAGGGTTGTGAAGTAGGTTCGAATTTGCGTGAAATGAACTGTGTTATGGTTAACTTTAGAGTTGAGAATTTCAGGATTTTTTCCAAACTGGAAAAAATCCATAATTTTTTCTTATGGTCGCTTTGTTCTGGAATTATAAGCTCCCACAAAGTCAAAACCACAAAACAGTATGGTTGAAATTAGGTGAAAGAAGAATTTCAGGATTTTTACCAAACTTGTAAAAATCCCTAATCTTTTTCTTATGGTCGCTATGTTCTGGAATTTTAAGTATGGTTGAGATTTGGTGAGTTGAGAATTTCAGGATTTTTTCCAAACTGGAAAAAATCCATAATTTTTTCTTATGGTCACTTTGTTCTGGAATTATAAACTCCCACAAAGGCAAAACCACAAAACAGTATGGTTGAAATTAGGTGAGTGAAGAATGTCAGGATTTTTACCAAACTTGTAAAAATCCCCAATCTTTTTCTTATGGTCGCTATGTTCTGGAATTATAAACTTCTTCATTGAAATTAGTTGAAATTAGAATAATGTAGGTGAGAGAACAAAATTAGTCAAAATACATCATTTTCATTACACCTAACTAACTGTCAATCATTGTACACTACTAAGGATTCTCAATATGCAATGACAAAAAGCAAAATGCATGATAAGTAAACAGACTATTAAATTTAGGCTTGGTTATTTACTCAAGTCCAATGTTATAGTCAACTGTTATATTTCAAGAAGACTGTAATAATTCAACGATAACACCTCAAGCTATACTCCCTTACTTATAACTCCCTCAAGTCATGTCCTATTTTGAAAGAATCAAGTCAACATTCGATGTGATTCAATATCCTTTTCTTCTTGTTTGAACTGATTGTGTATGACTCACAATAGTTTTGGTCTTTGTTTCTCTCAACTATCTCAGATCTACATAATATGAAGAACCAAAACCTACTCACGAGGGCTGCTTATTGGAGTGAGGTTCAAAAATTTACACAGTCTGTTATTTCTGGGTTGATTTGGTACATTCAAGTATCTCTGTTGCATGGTGGTATTATACCTGATGATACCACCCCTGAGACCTCTGAGCGTATGAAGGTACCTCAATCACTATTGCCCCACTTATTTAGTGAAGCTAGTCGTATCTTCAGTTTGTTTTACCAAGAGAAGAGTCTGTACAAGTTCGTTCTGTTAGACTGTCAAACAAATCCTCATTTAAATGGCTACAGGGGACACATTACTTCCTTCAATCACCAGAATGGTCAGTATACTGTGAGTTTAAACACAAGTACTCAAGTCAGTTGGGCAAGCACTGCTTCTTCCATAGTCATGCAATTATATCCTCATTACATGGAACCAAAGGCCAAGTTCAAAAAGTTTGGCATTAAGAAGATAAATTCAATGCAGTATGATGAAATTGTATCACTCCCGAACCACTTATATCCATCTGATACATCAAGTCCGCTTCTTCAAATAAAGTTTTATCCAAGGCTGTTTGAACTCATGAGGAAAAGGTATATCAGGCCAGAAACTACACCAAACTCTATGTCCATCAAAGCATTACGAGCTGAGTTAACCAAGATGGATGAAGAATCAAGTGTTAAAGTTGATCAAATGAGACACATGAGAATGGAATACACTGCGCACCAGAACAACATATCTTCCTTCATATTTCCGTTTCGGGTAAATGATCGGTCCTTATTTCAGTCAGGTCGAAATTTGTCTTATTTTACATTAGACATGAACACGGAAACTATGGATGATCTCCTGGATACTGTGTTTCGTCAAGAAGGATCTATCAAATTCCACAAGTCATCTTTTGATACATTGATTCCAGGACACCTACTTGATTCCAATATTATTGATCTATGCTTGAAATGGTAATGACGCTTTACCACATATTTCACTCTTGTTTCATGTCAAGAGGTTGCTAACATTGCTCTAAACGCCAAAAACAGGTTCTCAGCTAAACACTCTGGTACCTACTATTTCCGTACAGGGTTTCTTACACAGCTTTTTGTGCTTGAGTCCAATCAATGGAGTCAGGTGATAAACAATGTACATTCAGATTTACTAGGAAAGGACATGTTGTTCTTCCCAGTAAAGTTGATGAAAGATGTATGGTCACTCTTTGCTGTTGTGGCACTACCATATTTCGGAAAGAAAGGTGTACATGTTCCAATGTTGTACTATTTCGATCCAAATGGTACCTTTGGGAATGATGAAGATATAATAGACAATGGTAATAGGATTCGAGTGCTGCTCAATATCATGTGGCGCAACAAATTCAACTCTAAAGTTGATAAGATTGAAAATCCGTTCAACAAAAGGTCCCTGCCTCTAAAGTGTGTGAAAGGTGAGAGCAGGTACAACTCCCTTCATTTTGACTTTCACTCTGGATTTTTTCCAGTCTCGTAAAAAATCCATAAACTCATATCTTTCATTGAAACTATGATACTCGCTTTTAACTCATATTTCTGGATTTTTACCAATTTGGAAAAAATCCATCAAAATGAAAGGTGAGAGCAGGTACACCTCCCTTCATTTTGACTTTCACTCTGGATTTTTTCTATTCTCGTAAAAATCCATAAACTCATATCTTTCATTGAATCGAACTGTGATACTCGCTTTTATCTTATATTTCTGGAAAAGGGAAACTATCTGATAACGAATTGGATTCAGGATTATGTGTTTTGGTTTATGCTGCTAACCTTGCACAGTCTCCTGGACCAGAACTTACTAAAAAGGGTATTGACATTTTGATCCATAATATGATTCAAGCCAATCGTGACCAGTCACTTACAAGGAAAATGAGAAATGAAATAACAAGTCTCATGTTGGCTTTATCAGAAAAGTACTCAAGACTTCATAGTGCGGAGACCATATTGGTCTATCCCAGTCTATTTGACTCAATTGAGGATGATTCAAGTAATTCTGGATATTCCAGCAAACACGAAATGTCAACGACCAATGATACTTCTGATTCTGCTTGGACACTAGAACAAAAAAGGAAATCTGATGCAATGTCTGATGTAAGTTTATTTGACTCAAGTAAGGATGATTCAAGTAAATCTGGGTATTCCAGCAATCAACAAAATTCAACCTCCAATGTTACGACGCTCGAACATAAAAGGAAAGCTGATGCAATATGTGGTGAATCTGATTTTGATGATGCACATAATGAAAGCAAGTCAGCATATTTGAATTATATAACAACAGATACACTCAGTCAGGAAAGTCACAATGACCAGGAAAGTTATTCCAAAGCAAGTGATGAAATGGAGGACAAGGATAATGAGAGAGGTCTTCATCATATCAAAGGTCAGTTTGCACAATGAATTATTTGCTCATTTTAGACAAGTTGCCACATTCTGACAATACTTGCATAAAAAGGTCGTGGCTACGACAACTCAGGGAGGCGTTACAGAACTAGTCAAGGACTGACTAAAGACATTAATTTTGTGAACACAAGAAGAAATAGGACCATCATCAATGACCTGAACTCATCAGTTGAATATGTAAGACTATCGTGGGCCAAATTTAACAACAGTGAGTACACAAAAGCAGTTGAGGTCATAAATGACTGCTACAGGAAAATGTTAATTATTGGTAAATGTAGGGAAGTATTCAGGAACAAGGTCTCAGATTTATTAACAGCAAAATCTTTCAAAGAATTCACACTTGCAAAGGACAATATTGAACGAAGATATGTTAAATATGTGAAATCGGGTGGCATCAAATTACACCTCACTATTCCTACTGAATTGGTCCCACATCCGAAAAATCAAAGGAGGATAGCTAGTCTACCCACTAAACGAAGCGTCATCGTAAAAGAAGAAATACTGCACCATGAATTTCAAATGAAAAATCTCACAGTCCGTAAGTGCAACATATGCCTGGAACTGGTTATGATGGATGGTCAAACTCAACAAAGTGGGAGATCGTACACATGTCAGAAGTGTCAAAAAAGAAAGGACCCTATGTATTACTTGAAAAACAACTTACATCCAATTTGGTATGAAGTATCTGATGATGGTTCATTCGTCCGGGATAAAAATGACAACAAAGTACCACGCTTTGACATACCTCTTGAGCTGAAAAGATTGAGCATGGCAGAGAAGTTTTTGATACGAAGATGTTCCAACTATGTTCCATCGGTACACTTGTCCAATGGTGTTTTTGCTTTGAAAGGACACTGCGTGACTTTTCCACAAGATATATCAGCCATGTGCAATGAATTACCATTACGTAAAGAATCAATGGTGGTTTTCATAAGGTACTTGGGAAACAAGGACACTTCAGATGTTTATCCCAAATCGTTACGTGTCAATAAACAAAACGTGTTAGAAGCTCTTCTCTGGCTGAAAAAACACAACCCACTGTATTCCGATATAAGCATAACCGAAAGGAATTTGGATTGGATGCAAGGTCAGGAAGAGGTATCTGTTGCCACCAATGCCAAAAAATTCAAAACAAAAAACTCAAAGCACTTTCAAATTATTACCAATGAGGCCGAATTCGTTTCACCTTCCGCAACAAATGACACTAATGATGATGGAGGAGACAATATTGTAATTTCAACAATGCATGCTAATCAACCCAATCCCTTACCAAGTGGAGATAATGCCAGTATTATACAGTCGTTCAGAAGGATGGCAGAGACATCAGGACAGCTTGCCCAAGTGATGAACTTTCCACCGATAGATCATGACTCTCCAATAAGGTAAGTTTCAGAGATGCTCATGAGATTAGTAAAACAATATATCCACTCCCTTCTATTCTTGGCACTAACCATGTTTCACTGATATATAAGGTACGTTCCAGGATTTTTACGAGTTTGGAAAAAATCCCAACTTTTTGATACTAAAAACACTGTCGACAATCTATTTATGACACTAACCATGTTTCACTGATATATAAGGTACGTTCCAGAATTTTTACGAGTTTGGAAAAAATCCCTACTTTTTGAAACTAAAAACACTGTCGACAATTAGTGAATACGATGTCACAAAGAATATATTTGCAAATTCTTATCCCTGGTTATTTCCAGGAGGAATTGGGGACATGTATGATATGACACGAGGGAAAGTATCAATTAAAGATTGGGGGAATCACCTTCTGCGATACTATGATGGTCGGTTCCTACAAGATTCCTTATTTGGACTTTTCTTATACAATACAATACAGAGACATTCGAGCAATAGTGAGGGCAACTTCTTCCTATCATCGGATCGATTTATCGGAAGGAACCCACCAACTATTGAGGATTTACAAAGGCAGGTAATGCAAAAGAATTGTCGATACATCAGTATGTTGAGATACTTTGCTCGAAATATAAAAGGGAGTGACAACTACTGGCGTTCACGTACCGATGACCTAGAACAGTGGATCAATCATCACGTGGGTAGAGGTAACGGTCCTCCTACATTCTTTATAACATTGTCATGTGCCAAAAATTGGTGGCCTGACCTAAGACGCTTGCTGTACCAACTGGAAAGGATTGCCGGGAATAGCAATATGGCAGGGGCGATCAGGAAGGGAGGACGGAAAGAAATGGCCAATTCTGCAAGAAAGTATCCCCTCTTTGTAAATGAGTTCTTTATGAAGCGAGCTCATTCATTCATGAAAACTGTAATGAAAAATGCACTTCAAATTGATCATTACTGGGGGCGTGTGGAATTCGCTCCGGGTAGAGGAGCGATACACTTACATATTGTGGCCATCGCAAAGGACAGAGCGTACCTACAAGACTTTTATAGAGCTTCAACACTGGAAGACAAGGCCGAAGTACTCAACAGTTATGCAATAAAACACCTCGACATGACAGCTGATGCAAAGGTTAGCGACAATTTAGATTATCGTCCAAATTACTCATATTCACCACTAGCAACAAGATACTGTGCAACTTGTGACGAAGAGAAAGATGTTACTCAGTTGGCCCAGGATTGTATGATGCACCAGTGTAATAGGTACTGCTTGAAGTCCGTTAAACTTGGTACACCAAGGACATGCCGGTCACACTATGGCACCGAATCACAATTTGGGAAGGTTGATACACCAGGTATGGAATTAATACAAAAAGCTACAATCGACTATGACAGAAAAGGGATATCACATTTTAAAATGAAAAGAACACATTCAGTCCGATTGGTCCAGCACAGCAAGTTTCTACTCAAGGCGTGGAGAGCGAATTGTGACATCAAGTTGCTGTTGTATTTCAGTGATCCTTCCTCCCCAGATTTGCGTGAAATCCAAGACGTCTGTCGATATGTCGTGGCATATACTGGCAAGAGACACAATACAACTCAAGATGAGAAAGAGGCGATTCAGAATCTCATCATGGAGTAAGTGACAAATATTATTTTTTGTATGCGATGTGTCCAAATTTCTGGGATTTTTTCCAGTTTGGAAAAAATCCATGTTCCAATTTTACAGAGAAGCAATTTCATATAATTTCAGGATTTTTTCTTGTTTGGAAAAAATCCATGCGCCATTTGACAGAAAATACTCACCTATTTTGTTTCCTTTGCCTTTACTAGTACACGGGAAGATAACTTGAGAGGAGGTGTAAGAACAATCACAAAGAAAGCCATGCACATGTTGAATGGACAAAGACAAGTTTCAATACAGGAGGCGGTCCACATGCTGGACGAACAAGAACTGGTCATCTGTTCAGATATGATCACATACGTAAGTTTGGCTCAAGGACAGGCTCTACGAAGCGAAACTGATAGGTCTAAGAAGAAAGATGTGATAACAGTGTACAGGAATAGACAGGAAGAACACTACCACTTATCACTGGAGCAATTCTTCTATCAAGTTTTTATCACCTGTACATTCAAAACACAAAGTAACAACAACACCTCCAATAGTGACCATCACCGTATTCTGATGCCAAAGGGAATGAACTGCAAACCGCGTTATCCTGTTGATTATGACTATGCAAAAGGGATGCTCATCATGCATAAACCATGGAACAAGAATAATACACTGGATAAACTGTTCAAAGACAAGGAGAGAACAATTAATGAGTTTCTACGAATGATTGACAATAAGGAAGTTCCAACCTCAGTTCAGGCACAGTTACTCACTGCCCAAAAGTATTCAGTAGTACCCAAAGGAGAGGTACTAGTCAAAGATGGAGTAAATCATCCTGATATCGATGATAAACAAAATGATATTGAAACTAGCGAACGAATGGTTGCATGGATTCATGGAAGTCACCTCTCCGATAATAAATTGCTCAACGACACTCTGAACAAGACAAAGGTGTATTTGGGTCAAGATAAAGATTGGTCAATTACCGACTACCTCGAAAAACGCGAAATAACCATCAATGGGGAGGAATATCTAAGCGAGATTGCCAAATTGTATTATGACAGCAATGACTCTGCAAACCCTGAAAATACCCTGAAAATACCAACAACTAAGGACGGAAAAGAATATTCAATTGAATCGATGAAAATGGACCAGAAAAATGTGGTCTTGGCTGCAGTTATGACAGTTGTACGATTTCTCAGGAATGACAAGCACTATACTCCACTACGCGCAACTGTCATGGGGTGTGGAGGAACAGGAAAATCTTATATCATTAATACAATACTGACAATGGTAAGAAAGATGACAAAGTCAAATGCGACCTTAATAGTTGGAGCACCATCTGGATCAGCAGCATTCAATGTACAAGGATCAACTTTACATCATTTACTTGGAATAGGAGTCACCAGACCAGAAGACAACATCACCAAGAAAATTCAGGACAAATTACAGAAGCAGCTGAAAATCACCCTCTGTTTAATAATAGATGAACGAAGCATGTTGAGTTCAAAGGTCCTGGGAGCTGCCGAGAGAAATATTAGAACTGCAGTGTACAATGGACAAAACAGTCAAGAGGTCTGGGGAGGTGTACCAGTGGTATTACTATTTGGAGACGACTACCAATTGTGGCCGGTTATTGAAGAAGGAGCAATTCGAGGTTATTACAAAATGACAACGCCAGGAGAATTCACACCGACAAACAAAGAGACTGCAGCACAGCTAATAACCAAGTGGGGCACATATTTACTTACTCAAGTCATGACAGAAACAGTGTTCTACCTCAGCAAAAATTACAGGGTAAAATCAAAGGAATTCCGAAAATTACTTGGTAGACTGCGTGTAGGGGAAGCAACAGCCAAGGACGCAGAGAGAATTGTAAACTTGCATCTAACTTATTACCAGCAGGATGAGACATTCATGACTAACCTGAAACAGAACCCTAAAACAATGTGGTTGTATGCCAGAAACGAGGATAAGGACAACACAAACTTGGATATGTTAATACAAACATCCAAAAATAACAAGATGCCAGTCGCAAGACTGGCATGTCACTATGAAACGAATCGCGCACCCA
>Ga0214168_1000888_pt1 | contig 12087 bp, 13 predicted proteins | sample LakMenepilimnion_FD_153002 | JGI IMG/M metagenome (GOLD analysis project Ga0214168, IMG submission 153002) | Freshwater microbial communities from Lake Mendota, WI - Practice 29OCT2010 epilimnion v4 | ecosystem: Environmental > Aquatic > Freshwater > Lake > Epilimnion/Euphotic zone | place: Lake...
GCATCTTGCACACCGCATGCGCTTGGTTGACTTTGCCAGCCACAAAAACCCGAGCCATCGTAGGCTATGCCTAAGGCCAGTCTCATGCCTGCCACACCTTAAAAAAATTCACTGCGCCCGCAAATTTGCTTAAACTTAAGCCCATCAAGGCCAGCAACATTAAACTCAGCATGGCTTTATCGAACCAAGTAAAAGCTGGTTGCGCCAAGATTAAAGGTAGCGTTGCACCAGGCTCATCAGGCGCTAAAGCCAGCTTATCGAGTTGAGAGAAATCCAGCTTAAGCTTAGGTTGAACCGCTATTTGCTCTACGTAATGCAAAGTGAGCAGCATCCTTACCGTGAAGCGCTCCACATTCAATCCCACTAGGCGCAATGGCGACAACAAGGTCCACAAGCCGGCCATCAATTGGCTTTTACTAGCGCTAGCAAATAAGGCCGACAAGCTAGCCACGGCGATTAGCAACTTGGCTATTTGCATCAGGCCCAAGTGCAAGCCTTCGTAGCTGGGGGCCACATTTAATGGCAAAAATGCCAGGTATTCTCCGGGTGTGGCGTAGCCATAAACCAAAAGCAAGGACACGAACAACCAACGCATGCGCTTAATCAATTGCGAAAAATGCGGCAAATTGAGCACGGCCGCCAGCAGGCAGATAAGGCCGCAAAGGACTGCGATGGTGGATGGGCTTAGATACTGCAGAAGCAGCAATAGGAAGAAAAAGCAGGCTATTTTTACAAATGGATGCATAAAAATACGCGCCGTATGCAGACCTTAAGTCTCAGTGGCTTTTGGCTTTTTTTTGCTGGGCGCGATGGCATTGGCCAAGGTCAATTCATCTTCGGTCTCGCTTAGGTCTAGGCTTATCGCCGAGAGGTCTATGCGTATCACTTCCATGTCGCCGTCTGCTGCAGTTTCTTCATTGGCATCGGTCTTGATGAAGCTAGTTATCCCGGTTTTTTTCTTGGCTTTTGCTTTACTAGGTGGCAGCGTCTGCTCCGCTGGCTTAACTTGCAATACGGCAGGCTCTGTGAAATTTAGGTCTAGCCCGGCTAAATCCACAGGCGGCGCATCGCTCGCAGCGCTCAGCGCTTCGCCAGCCAGATCAGCCTCAGGCTTTGCTTGTGATTTAGCTTGCCCTTGAATTTGCGCCTGCTTTTCGAGCACTAAATTTGCTTGCTCACTGCCGGTGACTTGGCCTTTAAAATCGAGTAAGTTCGCTCTGCGCTTATTACTGCGACTTAACCAAGTGAAAGCCGCAACGATGGCCAACAAGGTTAAAGATAAAACCAACCAATCTGCCCAAATGGCCCGCTTAGGCTTAAGTTTAGCCTGCTTGACTTCATTAGCTTGTTTAACTTCAGCAGCATGCTTTTGCAGATCGGCCATGGATTGGTTTTTAAGTTGCAACAATTGCTGCATGTCTTGGATTTGTTTTTGCAAGGCTTGGGCACGCGCTTCGGATTCTTGTAGGGATTTTTCACGCGCCGTGGCGTCTTCTTGCAATGCCATTAGTTTGGCGTCGGCCGACTTCGCCGCTTCCTTGCCACCCGCGCTCAATTTAACAACGTCATTATTTGCGGTCTTGACCTTATCTGCATCGTCTTTAGCACTGGTAATTTTGCCGGATGCCGATTGTGCCTGCACGGCATCGGAGCGGGCCGCTTGAGTCAAGACCTTATTGGCCAAAGCGGCACGGTAAGCCTGCCAATTACTGGCGTGTAATTTAACTTCGGCTGTCGCTGCAGCAGCTTGAGTGGCCAACAATTCGGCTGGCGCTGGCAGCGCTAAGGTCTGCCCTGCTTTTAATCGGTTCATGTTGCCGGCCTCGAAGGCTTGCGGATTCGCTTGGTATAAGCCCAATAATATTTGATCCAAACTCACGCCTTCTTGCGGCATGGCTTTAGCCAAGCTAGACAAGGTATCCCCAGGCTTGCTGACTAAGGCTAATGGTCGTGCTTGATCAACTTGGTCTGAGGACTGGTCAGGCAGGATGCTGGCTTGCAACTGAGTATCAATATTGGCCTCATCCGAAATCCCAATAGGGGCTGCGATAGGATCCGCTTCAGCTTGTGCGCCTTGTGGCGGATCCAGCAACACGATGTATTGTTTTTGCAAGCGACCGGCTGCCCAATCGAGTTGCAGCAACACATCCAAATACGGCTCATTAATTGGCAAGCTAGAGCTAAGCTTTAATACCGCTAAACCTTGTGGGTTTTGTTGCAATTCAACTTTAAGGTCAAGGTAATGGGATTGATAACGGATGCCTTGCTTAGCGTAGGCTTGCTCGCTGGCAAGCGCGGCCTGCAAACCACTTAATGATTCCTGTGGCTCCAATAGCACCTCCACTTCAGCTAACAAGGGTTCGCCTAGGTTAGAGCTTAGATTCAAGCCACCTAAACTGGCGGCGTGACTAAACGGTGCCAGCATCAGGCTAAGCAACAACAACACCGGTATTAATTTAATCTTACTCACGCTCACCCGCCATTATTGTTCAATTAAGATGCGCAACATGCGGCGCAAGGGCTCGGCAGCCCCCCAAAGCAACTGATCGCCCACGGTAAAGGCCGACAGGTACTCACCGCCCATGCTCAATTTACGCAAACGGCCCACCGGGGTCATCAACTTGCCGGTGACGGCGGCTGGCGTCAATTCACGCATGCTGATTTCACGCTCATTGGGCACCACTTTGGCCCATGGATTGGCTTCCGCTAGCATGGCCTCAATCTCATCCAGTGGCACATTTTGAGTTAACTTGATGGTCAAGGCCTGACTGTGACATCGCATGGCGCCAATACGCACGCACAAGCCATCAATCAATATAGGATGGGCTTCGCGGCCTAAGATCTTATTGGTTTCCACGCCACCTTTCCATTCCTCTTTACTTTGGCCATTACCTAGGTCTTTGTCTATCCATGGAATCAAGCTGCCAGCTAAGGCTACGCCAAAATTTTCCGTGGGAAATTGCGCGTCGCGCAATGTGCTAGCGACACGGCGGTCTATGTCTAAAATAGCCGAAGCAGGATCGGCCAATAAGCCACTAACAGAAGCATGGGCTGCGCCCATCTGCTTGAGTAATTCGCGCATATTTTGCGCGCCGGCGCCGGATGCTGCCTGGTAGGTCATGGAGGTGGCCCACTCAACCAAATTGGCTTTGAATAAGCCGTTTAATGCCATCAACATCAAGGATACGGTGCAATTGCCGCCCACCCAATTTTTGTTACCAGCAGCATAAGCCGCTTGAATCACATGCATATTGACCGGGTCCAGCACGATCACAGCGTCTTTTTCCATACGCAACGTTGAGGCTGCATCTATCCAATGACCTGTCCAGCCGTCTGCGCGCAATTTAGGAAACACCTCGCTGGTGTAATCGCCACCTTGGCAGGAAATAATCACGTCCATGGCTTTTAATTGCGCCACACTCATGGCATCTTGCAATGGCGGCGTGTCTTTGCCTACGTTAGGGGCAGCGGCACCAATTTGCGACGTGGTAAAAAATTGCGGGTCTATCAAGGCAAAATCCTGCTCTTCCATCATGCGCTGCATCAGCACAGAACCCACCATGCCACGCCAACCGACCAAACCCACTTTTAACATACGCTGCATCCTAAACTTTCAAATATCCGTTATTTTAAATTACCACTGCGACTTTACAGCGCTGCCACCACGGCATCGCCCATCTCACTGCAACCCACTTGCTTGCAACCAGCCGTCGCAATGTCGGCGGTGCGGTAACCTTGCGCCAAGGCCTTCTTAACGGCATTTTCTATGCGCAAGGCATTGCTTTCATCGTTAAAGGTATAACGCAACATCATCGCTGCCGACAATATCGTCGCCAATGGGTTGGCAATGTTTTTACCGGCGATATCGGGTGCCGAGCCATGACTAGGCTCGTACATGCCTTTGTTGTTTTCATCCAGTGAGGCCGACGGCAACATGCCTATGGAGCCGGTTAGCATGGAGGCTTCATCGGAAAGAATGTCGCCAAAAATATTACCCGTCACCATCACGTCAAATTGCTTAGGCGCACGAATTAATTGCATGGCGGCGTTATCCACGTACATATGACTTAATTCGACTTCAGGGTACTCAGCCGATAGCTCTATCATGACTTGGCGCCATAACTCGGTGGTTTCCAACACGTTGGCTTTGTCCACGGAACAGACTTTGGCTTTCTGACCGGGTTGACGGCGCTTCATGGCAATGTCAAACGCAACGCGACCTATACGACGAATTTCGGATTCACAGTAGCGCATGGTATTAATGCCTTCGCGCTCACCGTTTGGCAATGTGCTAATGCCACGCGGTTGGCCAAAATAAATGTCGCCGGTGAGCTCACGGACTATCATGATGTCCAAACCGGACACCACTTCCGGTTTCAATGTAGAAGCGCCAGCTAATTCTGGATAAAGCAAGGCTGGTCGCAAGTTAGCGAATAAATTCAACGCTTTACGTATGCGCAATAAACCGCGTTCAGGGCGTAAATGGCGTTCTAATTTGTCGTACTTCCAATCGCCTACCGCGCCCAACAACACGGCATCCGAATCCAAAGCCAATTGCAAAGTGGCGTCTGGTAGTGGATCGCCTGACGCTTCGTAACCGGCACCGCCTATCGGCGCCTCGGTCATGGTCATGTTTAAATTAAGGGCTTTTAGCACTTTAACAGCCTGCGCCACGATTTCCGGTCCTATGCCATCGCCTGGCAATATCGCTAATTTCATTTTTCTTTTTCCGTTAGGGTTTGGTTTAATTTTAATTATAAAGCCATGGCTGAGCTTGCTGGTGGCGCGCTTCAAAGGCTTTAATTTTGTCTTGGTGTTGCATGGTCAAGCCTATGTCATCCAGCCCGTTTAATAAGCAGTGCTTACGGAAGGCGTCCACACTAAAACTGAAGGTCTCACCCAATGGCGTGCTCACTGTTTGTGCAGCCAAATCAACCTGCAATTTATAATTCGGCGCTGCCGCCACTTGCTTGAATAAGGTGTCAACAATATCAGCACTTAACACGATGGGTAGCATGCCGTTTTTAAAGCAATTGTTATAAAAAATATCGGCGTAGCTTGAAGCAATAATGACTTTAAAGCCGTAGTCCTCCAAGGCCCATGGCGCATGCTCGCGGCTGGAGCCGCAACCAAAATTTTCGCGGGTAAGCAATATGCTGGCACCTTGATAGCGGGCTTGGTTGAGCACAAAGTCCGGATTAATTTGACGCTTGCTGTTGTCCATACCAGGCTCACCGTGATCTAGGTAACGCCATTCATCAAAAGCATTCACGCCAAAACCGGAACGCTTGATGGACTTCAAAAATTGCTTAGGGATGATCGCGTCGGTGTCGACGTTGGCTCTGTCTAAGGGGGCAACCAAACCATTTAACTGCGTGAAAGCTTGCATAGTGTTTTATCTTTTATTTCGTTGAATTCTGTATGGCCTCGCCGCCTTTTTCTATGTCTTTACCTATACCTTGCAAGGTATTGCAAGCAGACAATAAAGTGGCAAAGCTGCATAAAATGATGAATTTTTTCATGACTACTCCCTTATTCATGGCCCTAGTATTTATGGACCCTAGACCTGACTGATGTCAACAAAATGACCCGCGATGGCAGCCGCAGCCGCCATGGCTGGGCTAACTAGATGGGTACGCCCACCTTGGCCTTGCCTGCCTTCAAAATTGCGGTTTGAGGTTGAGGCACAGCGCTCGCCTGCCTCCAAACGGTCAGCATTCATGGCCAAACACATGGAACAGCCAGGCTGACGCCATTCAAAACCGGCTTCGCTAAATACCTTATCCAAGCCCTCTTGTTCGGCTTGGGCTTTAACCAATCCAGAGCCGGGCACGACTAGGGCCAATTTAACGTTAGCCGCCACGCGTTTACCTTTGGCAACGGCAGCCGCTGCGCGCAGGTCTTCGATACGCGAATTGGTGCAGGAACCGATGAATACTTTGTCTATGCGAATTTCGCTAATTGGCGTATTAGGCTGCAAACCCATGTAAGCGTAAGCACGCTCCCAATCGGCTTTTTGCACGGCATTTTTAGCCAAATCCAAACTAGGCACACGCCCGTCTATGGCCACCACCATTTCCGGCGAGGTGCCCCAAGTGACTTGCGGCTTAATGTCTTCGGCTTGCAAGCGCACCACCAAATCGAATTGTGCCCCCGCATCGGATTGCAAGGTGCGCCAATAAGCCACAGCGGCATCCCATTGATCGGTTTTAGGTGCGTAAGGGCGGCCTTTAATGTAATTGATGGTGGTGTCATCCACCGCCACCATGCCGGCACGCGCACCGGCTTCAATCGCCATATTACAAAGCGTCATGCGCCCTTCCATGGACAATCCGCGTATCGCCGAACCAGCAAATTCAATGGCATACCCATTGCCACCAGCGGTGCCGGTTTTACCTATGATGGCTAATGCCACGTCCTTGGCCGTAACCATGGGGCCCAACTGGCCCTCCACCAAGACTTGCATGGCTTTGGATTTTTTTTGCACCAAACACTGGGTGGCCATCACGTGCTCCACTTCCGATGTGCCTATGCCGTGCGCCAAGGCACCAAACGCGCCGTGCGTACTGGTATGCGAATCGCCGCACACCACCGTCATGCCTGGCAAGGTTGCACCTTGCTCAGGACCAACCACGTGCACTATGCCTTGTCGTGCATCCATGAATGGGAAGTAGGCTTTTGCGCCGAACTCGGCTATGTTTTCCGTCAAGGTTTCAATTTGCAACCTGGCGACCGGATCGGCTATGCCTGCCAAACCCTTATCCCAGCCATTGGTAGGCGTATTATGGTCAGCCGTAGCGACGATGGAACCGACACGCCATGGCTTACGATTGGCCAAGCGCAAACCCTCGAAGGCTTGCGGGCTGGTCACTTCATGCACCAAATGGCGGTCTATGTATATCAAGGCAGCGCCGTTTTCCTCGTGCACCACGTGACTATCAAACAATTTATCGTACAGCGTTTTTGCCATATTTTTAACCTAAGCCTACAAAGTGCCGCCTAGCAAAAAGACGCTAGGCACACGGTTTTATTAATCTCTAAAATTACCAAACTGCAAGGGAAAGTCAGTCACGGATTTTTTCACAAAGGCTATGGCCTCTTGCAGCAAATCACGCTTGGCACCATTAACTCTTACGGTATCGCCTTGAATGCTGCCCTGCACTTTCAAGCCGGAATCCTTAATCAGCTTGACGATGCGCTTAGCCAAATCGCTGTCTATGCCATCCTTGATTTTAAGTTCTTGCTTCACTTTATTGCCGCCTACCTTCTGCACGTCTTTGTGTTCTAGGCGCTTAGTTGAATCCGGCTCTTTTTTTTCCATGCCAGGCAACAAGATGTCTTTGATTTGATCTAGCTGAAAATCGTTATCGCCATACAAAGTGATGATGCTGTCTTTTTCATTGAGCTCTACTTTGGCCGACGTCCCTTTAAAATCATAACGATTGGTAATTTGCTTACCGGCCGTGTCTATGGCGTTTTTCAGCGCCACCATATCCACTTCAGATGAAATATCAAAACTGGGCATATTCTCTCCTCAATACCAAGCAGGCGCTAGGCGCCATGCATTACTCAAAATGGCAAACGTAGTCCAGCGTTTCGCTGACGTCGATATCAAAACTTGAATTGGCTGGCACGGTAAATTTATCGCCTGCTGCATAAGCTGTCCAACTGGTCTCGCCTTGCAGACGTACTTTACAAGCGCCCAAATTGATTTCCATTAATTCAGGTGCCGCGGTGTTGAAGGTTAAGGTGCCTGGAAAAATCACGCCTATGGTGCTGCGCGTGCCATTGGGAAACATCACGGTGTGACTGACGCACTTGCCGTCAAAATAGATGTTGGCTTTCTTTTTAACACTGACATTGTCAAATTGTGCCATTTGCTTGGACTCTCAAAATAATGAAAACACCATTATCGCAGAAAAGCCTCGCCTATCCAAGGCGCAAGGGCCATGCCGGCATAATCAAGGTCAAATTAAATATGCTAATTTTTCAATACTTCGGACAGCATACGACTAACCCCATCCTGCCAAGAGGGAAGAGACAAATTGAAGGCAGAGCAAATTTTATTGGTGCTTAATCTTGAATTCAAAGGGCGCTGCGCTGGGGTAGGAAATGCACTACTAGGCACGGCTTGAATGGCGGACTGCGCCACTTTTATTGCCACACCCGCCTGCCTAGCCTGCTCAATCACATAAGTCGCATAAGCGTGCCAAGTCGTTTCGCCTGCTGCTGCCAGATGGTACAAGCCACTTAACTGCGGATTTTGCAAGGCGGCGCGCAGGGCGTGCGCGGTGACATCGGCCAGCAAATCCGCGCCTGTAGGGGCGCCTACCTGGTCATCAATTACCTTTAACTGATCTTGCTGCTGCGCCAATTGCAACATGGTTTTAGCAAAATTACGGCCTCGGCTAGCATAGACCCAGCTGGTGCGAAAAATTAAGTGCTTGCAGCCGGCGTCAATAATGGCCCGTTCTCCCGCCAATTTACTGGCACCATAAGCACTCAAGGGTCTGGCGACATCGCTTTCCAACCATGAGGCATCGCCACTGCCATCAAACACGTAATCGGTGGAGTAATGCACCAACCACGCATCGCTAGCCTTAGCCGCTTGCGCCAAAACCGCTAGCGCTTTGGCATTCACAGCCTGCGCCAATTCGGGCTCGCTTTCGGCTTTATCCACCGCCGTGTAAGCAGCCGCGTTAACGATCACATCGGGCGCCACCTCGCGCACTGTTTTGGCTAGGCCTGTTAAATCCGTCAAGTCGCCGCAATGATTTTGGCTGCGCGCATCCAGGGCTATCAGCTCACCCAGTGGCGCTAAGCTGCGTTGCAACTCCCAGCCCACCTGACCATTTTTGCCCAACAAAAGAATTTTCATAAACCGTGCTGTCACTTAAGTAAATTTAATGCCTAGGCATAATACTATAAAAGCCACGCACCCTAAGGCACATGGCTTTCTAGTTTCTTGCATCAAAAACCACCGGAAAAGTGGTCATTTAAATTGGTGGAGCTGGGGGGAATCGAACCCCCGTCCGCAAATCCTCCACAGACAGTTCTACATACTTAGCCTTGTTGTTTAATTTAATCTGCACCACACCAACAGACAAGCGCTGTACAGACGAGCGACCTTAAGGTTAATGCCGTATTAAGTCACCCAATACAACACGTATCCCGTGTATATGACACTACGTATGGGTTACCCCAATCCAACCCACGGGAGAGCTGGTGTAGCGTCCAGCAGGATTAAGCTGCTAGAGAGTAAGTTTCGTCGTTTGCGACTATACTTTTTTCAGCTGTATTTACGAGGTAATCTGAGCCTCGGTATGCCCTGCGCTGCTTTGTAACCCACGTCGAAACCTGGTCAGCCCCAAATCAGTTTTATTGCCTTCAAGCAAACCATGGCCTCGATTTGCTTGATACACTTATTATACGCTGTAACGCGCCACTTAAGTAGACATTGATTGCCGCCAGACCTTCATTCAAATCCGGCTTACTTCAAATTCGTCTTATTTATTGTGTGCCCGCATAATGCGGCCTTTTTCGCGCTCCCAGTCCCGCTCTTTTTCCGTATCGCGTTTATCGTGTTGCTTTTTACCCTTAGCCAAACCTATCTGCACCTTCACCCTACCCTTGGAAAAATGCAAATCCAGCGGCACAATGGTATAGCCAGAGCGCTCAACCTTGGCGATCAGCTTAAGGATTTCTTCGTTATGCAATAGCAGTTTGCGAGTGCGTATGGCGTCCGGGCGGATGTGCGTAGAGGCCGCGCCCAATGGCGTCACGTGGCAACCTATTAGGTAAATCTCACCGCGCTGAATAATGACGTAGGCTTCTTTGATGTTGACGCGGTTGTCGCGTATGGCTTTAACTTCCCAGCCCTCCAAGACCACGCCAGCCTCATACTTGTCTTCGATGAAGTAATCAAAAAATGCTTTTTTATTTTGTGCAATGCTCATAAAACGAACTATTTCTTGGTCTATGCCTTAAAATGCCATTTTACCTCAGTTCTGCGCCCGTTCACTTTTCACACCGACGCAGACAGCCTTTATTTTTATGACCGAGTATGGCGCAAGTAAACAAATCCGTTCTAATTAACCATTCAGCCAGTCGCATGTTCGAGCTGGTCGATGACGTCAGTCGCTACCCCGAATTTCTGCCGTGGTGCGGCGGTGTCGATGTCATCAAAAAAGACCTGCACAGCACGATCGCCACCCTGCATATCGCCTACCACGGCTTGAAACAGCAATTCACTACCGAAAACAGCAAAACTTACCCTAGCGCCATGAACATACAATTGAAAGACGGCCCATTTAAGCACTTAGACGGATCATGGCGTTTTATCGCGCTCAATGAAAATGCCTGTAAAATTGAATTTGTGCTTAATTATGAATTTGCCAACGCGTTTTTAGAGAAAATAATCGCCCCGGTTTTTAGCCACATTGCCAACACCTTTGTCGATGGCTTTGTCGCTAGAGCCGACGTGGTATATAAAAACCAATAAGAGGAATGCCCATGAACAGCAACGAGATACTGGTTGAAGTCGCTTACGCCTTAGCCCACGAGCAATTGATCGTGCCGGTCAAGGCCACGCCTGGCATCACTGCCGAGCAAGCCATCAATCTATCTGGCATAGTCAAAAAATTCCCGGAAATCGATTTAAGCCAAAATAAAATCGGCATTTTTGGCAAGCTCTCTAGATTGGATCAGCCCTTGCGCCACTTAGACCGCGTGGAAATTTACCGCGCGCTGATTGCCGACCCTAAAGAAGTACGCAAGCAACGCGTGGCCGATGGCAAGGTGATGAAAAAAGGCGGTGGCGACGCCGCGATTGAAGAATAAAGCAACAAGCTCACGCTTGCTTATTCGCAATACTGTTTGACATCCGCTTGCGCCTCTAGCTTAGCTTGGGCGATCTCTGAGCTAGATAAAAATACCCGCTCACCCTTTTCGTTTACCGTGACTATCCTGCCGCCCAATTGATAAGTCGCCAAATTGGCTTGCGCAGCTTTGCAATTTTTTTGTTTTAATTGCAGCTCTTCAGCCGACAAGGCATCGGCTTTCTCCGCTACTTTTTGCTTATTAGGCAGCGCTTTAGCGCGCTTTAATTCACTAGTGATGTCACCTTCTACCGGCGCCAGCGGGGGCAAATTTTTTAAGCCCACTGCCGGCCGACCTTGCACGGATTCCAATTTAATATTGGATGGCGGCGGCACATCACTGTAGCGCATGACCCCATTAGGCTCACGCCATTTATATACTTCCGCCGAGGCCATGATGGGCATCAACATTAGGCTTAGTATCAACGCCAGTATTTGCATACGCTAGTCCTTAAGCACCCAAGTGCCAATCATCAATGAAAATAATAGTATGGCTGCATGTTCGGGACAAGCAAGCTTTTTTAAAAACTTTATGCTGCTAGCACTCGCGCGAGCGCCTTGAAATCTGTATAATTTCGTTTTGGCTACAAGGATTTACGCATGCGTTTATTGCAACAAGCTCTCACATTTGATGATGTTTTATTAGTGCCAGCCTACTCCAACGTGCTGCCACGCGAGGTTTCCCTCGCCACACAACTCACCCGCAACATTCAACTCAACATACCGCTGCTGTCAGCGGCCATGGACACCGTGACCGAAGCGCCACTGGCCATCGCCTTGGCACAAGAAGGCGGCTTGGGCTTCATCCATAAAAACATGACGGCCATGAAACAAGCAGCCCATGTGGCCCGAGTAAAGCGTTTTGAATCCGGCGTGGTGAACGACCCGATTACCATACAAAGCCACCTCACGGTACGCGACGTGTTAGAACTCACGCGCATGCACAAAATATCCGGTATACCGGTGGTCGATAACGGCAAAATTGTCGGCATCGTGACCAATCGCGATTTACGCTTTGAAACTAATTTAGATCAACCCATTAAAAACATCATGACACCGCGTGACCGTTTGGTTACAGTGCGTGAAGGCGCTGCTAAAGACGACGTCATACGTTTATTGCACCAACACCGCTTAGAGCGCGTCTTAGTGATAGACGCTAACGACACGCTTAAAGGCCTCATTACCGTTAAAGACATCCAAAAATCCACTG
>Ga0214168_1000893_pt1 | contig 12061 bp, 11 predicted proteins | sample LakMenepilimnion_FD_153002 | JGI IMG/M metagenome (GOLD analysis project Ga0214168, IMG submission 153002) | Freshwater microbial communities from Lake Mendota, WI - Practice 29OCT2010 epilimnion v4 | ecosystem: Environmental > Aquatic > Freshwater > Lake > Epilimnion/Euphotic zone | place: Lake...
CCCCAACTTACACGCAAAATCATCCGCCAAAAAATTTGGTGGAAAACCTGAAGATTATATTCATTTACACGAATGGCTTGATGAGACCAAAGGGTGGGTGGGAGATTCTTTACATAGAATGTGGAGACACCACTCGGAAGGTATCTTTGAAATGGAGAAAAAATTTGGTTCCGAATTCACAAATAGTGATGGAGATATAGTTTATACTCGATACGTTGGGGAACAACATGTCAAAGAAGATTGTAATAATTACATACCATCGGCCAAAGAATGGATGACAAATATTTTGGAAAATAAACGACCTCAATGGATGTTGAGAACACTAAAGATAGAAGACTAATATTTATATATATGAAAAATATTTTAACAACAGAAGAAAAAAGATATCTAAATAGAGTTTGTCGGTATTTGGGTTCCTTAGGGATGAAAGAGGGAACAATCAACATAGAACTTGAATATGACCAATATAGTGTTAATGAAAACACGATTGATTGGAAATATGTTACCCATTTTGATAATAATTACAGGGCAGATATTCCGGAAGGATTACTTCCAATTCTAAAAAAAGTTTGGAGTTATGTTGTTGATGAGGGTTTATATGAGTTGGCGGATGATGTTGACATGGTGAATTACAATAGTATTGAAATTAGTATTGACTCGGAAGATAAAACTTTAACAATAAGAAATTATTATACATATTATGTCCAAAGTGATGGGAGTTCTATCTTATATGATTCTGAAGAAGAAAAAGAAATGTTTGATAATTGGATGGAAAATGAGTTAAAAGAAACAGAAGTCCCTGAAGATGGTTACTTAACTATTAGGTATAATGGTTCGGGTGATTCAGGATATATGGAAGGTAATTTTGAAGAAACGGGTGACCCTATTCCTGCTGAAATTGAAGATTGGTGTTATCGTGAATTAGAAAGAAATTATGGTGGTTGGGAAAATAACGAAGGGTCCCAAGGTATGTTCGTTTTTAACTTCAACGATTCCACAATAACACTTGAACATATTGATAATATTGAGGAAAGTGAGACAAACACATTGTTTGAGGAAGATTTTTCTCTCTAAAATTCAATTTTAATTTTTTTTTACCTGGATGGTGTAATGGCAGCCACGCTAGACTTAAAATCTAGTGGACAGTAATGTCCGTGCGGGTTCAAGTCCCGCTCCAGGTACTATGTAGATATGATGTAATTGGATTGCATAAGACTCTTCTAAAGTTTTTGTATAGGTTCGAGTCCTATTATCTACACAAATACCCCAATGGTGAAAAGGTAGCCACGCAAGTTTTAGAAACTTGTGACATAAAATAGTCGTGTCAGTTCGAATCTGACTTGGGGTACATTTTTTTTTATTGATTTAAAAAAAATACATTATCTTTGTAATCAAATTACAGGATATGAATAATTTAAATTTAATTTACGATAGTATTGAGTCTTACATCAAAATTCTTGAGGAAAAACAAAGAGAATCCATAAAGAATAATATTGAGCGTATGAAAAAAAGATTGGAATCTCCGGAAACATCAAAATTTGATGTTAGATTTCTACCTGAAAGAATTAAAAGGGAAGAAGATTCCATCGAAAGAGATATCTTTTTTTGGAAATTGACTTTAAAATACAAATTATTCACATCTCTTACTACTTATATTCAAGAAACTGACATTATTAGTGATGTCACATTGGACCGAAGTGTTAAAGGTTTGGAAATTACTTGTGGTGTAACCCGAGATGGTGTTACCCATTCTTTTAATACCCGAGCGATTGAAGCCGGAGGGTATGATGTTCAATGTTTTCATTATCGATATATTACCAAAACAACTCTTCCAAAGACCGAAGATAAAAAAACTAATAAATTATTCAAATTGAATGAGGAGTTGGATAAGATGGAATATTATTTGAATGTATCAACTCAACTTAATAATGGGAATAATATCAATCATTATAACCGACTAATTGAGGGAATTAAAAATAAAATTGAGTTATTAAAAAAATAATCATTATCTTTGTATTCTAAATTGAGAAGTTATGAAAAATATTGTATTATCTGAAAAAGATGTAAGAAGTTTAATGGAAGTACTCAAAGAACCAATCGTAATAATCGCATTTATCATAGTAATATTATTATTTGGGTGGATGTTTTATAATGAATCCAAATATGATGAAAATGACCAAAGAATAAAAAAATAATTTGACAAAATAAAACTTTTTACTATTATTAAGATAATTATAATAAAATTAAAAAAATGAGAACATCAATAAACCATATATCATCATTTGTCGAGCAACACGAAGTTTGTTTCTCGTTTGGTATGCGTTGTTGAAGTTCGAATATAGGATAGTATAATATAAAATTTATAATATGACCCCGAACTTCTAAAAAAAGTTTGGGGTTTTTTGTTTTTTATCCCCCCATTAAAAATAAATGTTTTATCTTTGTGGCGTTAAAAAACAGAATGAGTTCTTTGAAATGGTGGAAAAATAAAAGAGACCCTTTAGCTCAGATGGTAGAGCGCTTGTCTTACATACAAGATGTCGTAGGTTCGAATCCTACAGGGGTCACAAAAAAAAAGTTTGACTTTAAAAAAAACTTTGTATCTTTGCATTGTTAAAAATAAACAAGATGGATATGATAATAAATAATAAAGAAGAATTTGAGAAATTTTACCCATACTCAAAAGACCAAATTGATGAATATCCAAGTGAATATCCATGTGTTTGTGCCTGTGAGGAAGAAGGTGGAGGTTTAATGGGCGAATATAAAGTAGTATATGTTACTTATTTTCCCAAAAATGTAACTATTGAAGAAGCATTCCTCCAAGGAATGAATCCTAAATGGAAAAAATTAAAATAGTCGGGTGACAATAATGGCGAAATGGTAGGTTCTCCCAGGATAAAATCTGGTTGTGTTGTGGGTTCGAGTCCCACCCTGACTACAAGGAGCCAGCTATACGTGGGTTTAAGTTGAATTAACAACACACAACACTTTGTCAATAAAACCACTCCTGAGGGAGATGTGATGAAGAGGCAACAGGGTAATTAGAGTATGCTGAATGGAACCCAGACTGATAGAGCTATGGACGGTCGAAAACTCTAAATTTAGTCAGGTGGCGGAATGGCAGACGCTAAGTTATCTAGGCTAGAGATGCCCGACTCATTAGAGTCCGTAAAAATATACAAGGGAAGCATAGGAGATAGTTAAGGTTGACTCCTCATCTCATACTGGTTCGAGTCCAGTCCTGACTACAATAAGTCACATTAAAGCTAAATGTGACGAAAACATATATATAATCTCCATATGAGGTGGTACTCTGACGATTATCCCGGTTCGATTCCGGGGACGCAGGCAAGCAATTAGTTCCCGACCAACGGGTGTGGAGATGAAAATATGGTAAAAAAAAAATATGGTCGGTTCATCTAGGGGTTAGGATGCAAGGTTTTCAACCTTGTCACACGGGTTCAAATCCCGTACCGACTACCATTACAAGTAGAGTTAAACGGCCGTGTAAAGGTGCCGCTACCTAGAAAGTTTAACGGACATTTTGGAAAGACAAATAAATTATATGATAATGGTTTTCCCCGCCCACCGGATGTCGACAATCCAGGACGGAACCGGAATTCACCACCCCCTGCCGAGGCCTCGTAAAACTCAGGAAGCAGTTAAGATTGGGACGAAATGGGTATCCCAACATTATCATCATTTGGTGAGATAGCTCAGTAGGTAGAGCACTTGGTTGAAGCCCGAGGTGCCGATGGTTCGATTCCATCTCTTACCACAAATGATGTATTGACAAAACCTGTAACGTTTTGTGTTTGGGTCAGGATATAACTTTTAATAGGTAAAGTGACGAGTTTGAGAAATAACTTTAAAGATGTTGTACCCTATTAAATGCCGTAGGTTCAAACCCTACATACATCACAAAAACAAAAGGTAAGGTAACTCAGTTGGTAGAGTGCTAGACTGAAAATCTAGTGGTCACGGGTTCAAGTCCCGTCCTTACCACAAAATCAATTGTTAGTTAGATTCTAACATCTGTACATTGTCTTAAGTGACCCGATACAGATTATTGTCAGTAATGAATTGATTTCAAATGGTGTTAAAGGGTTGAATGATGACCTAATATTACTATCCGAGATACTAGTTCAGCGGCATGATAAGTGATTAGGTATGTAATTCAACGAGATGGGTTCGACTCCCTCAACACCACGGAGTCCCGAAATAACGGGAAACCCCCACTCCCTATATGGTAGCCAGTCCAATCTACTGGTGAAGTGGGGTAAAATAGTCAGGAATCCATTGGTTGGAGTCACCTCCCCAAGGTTGAGTAACAGTAAGGCTGACTCTTTATGGTAAAGACGGAACAGGTTCGAATCCTGTCCTGACTACAATTAGCCCTCTGCCAAGCGCTTGGTAAGGAACGAAGATAGAGATGACAGATATAGGTTCTATATTGGCGTGGATGCTCTCCGAATCGTATGTCGGCATAGTTTGTGTGTTCTAGGGATAATACAAAAACAGACATTTATTGTCAGGTGGCGGAATGGAAGACGCTTAAGGTCATAAGGTATAGTACAAAGCTCCATATTAAAGAGTCAGTTGCCGAATCTATACCATACAAGTTCGATTCTTGTCCTGACTTCAAAAAAAAAACACCATTAAAAATAAATGTATTATCTTTGTGGTGTTAAAAAAATAAAATAGAAAATATGGTTAGTTGACTGCGTAATGAGGGATGGTGCCCGAGTCCATAAATGGTTGTCTTGTGCGGGTTCGAGTCCCGTGTCAACTTCAAGTAGACGACAGAGTTGAGGCTCACTGACCTCGCTATCCGTTCTTCGTCTTAAAATAAAACGGGAAGATGAAAGAAGTGACGATGTTCCTCCTATCTGTAGAAGGGGGTAATTTTTAGAGATGGGGTTTTAAGAAACTCCACTGATTAGAATGAAAACCTTCCTGCAAAGTCGGTATGAGTAGTTTTAATCGGCAGAAATGCAACAAGAGAAATGAGACTGAAGTTTTTCTTGTAATTTAGTCAGGTTGGATATACAAGGTCGGTTCGAGTCCGATGGCAGGCCAAGGATGGCGGGTAGCACCCTGTAGAGAGGTTCGATTCCTCTCCTGACTTCAAACCTCAAGAGTAATTAACTTGAGACTGGATGATTCGAAGCATCCGATTGACTATGGTGTAATGGGCACAGAGGAACGGAGTAATGGCAGGTGCTTTAGCAACCGGTGAAATGGGACTCAGGAATCAGGTTCGAATCCTTGTTAGTCAGCTATAACAAACGCAACCAACGGCAATGCGGGCATCCCTGCGGCGCAAGGTGACGGCCAGGAAAGACTGGCACTTTATATGTGGTCTATAGCTCAGTGGTTAGAGCGCTTGATTGTGAATCAAGAGGTCGCGGGTTCAAGTCCCGTTAGACCCCCAAAAATAGGTTGGGTTCCCTAGTGGTAACGGTATGAACTTAAGTAAGTAAACCACAAGTATCTAGTAAGAAGTGACCGATGGGTTCGTCACGACCTAAAAAAATCCGATGTGTTTACCGAGCTAGGTCGGTTAAAAATGGAAGGGTGGACAATGGTTGTTAAGCGGTCTTGAAAATCGTCGGGTGTTAAAGCTTTGCAGGTTCGAATCCTGTCCCTTCCGCTAAAAACAAGTGAGGTAAGACTGGTAGGCTTTTAACCCTGAACTCTTATGAGGGAGGGGGACAATACGATAAACCGAATATCGTATTGGAAGGGGTTTGGTTGAAAAGTATTTCGGTGTAGACCAAATCGTGTAACTTGTTTTTTAATTTTGTTCTCTTAGCTCAGCCCGGTCAGAGCAGCTCGCTCATAACGAGAAGGTCATAGGTTCAAATCCTGTAGGGAACACAAAATCCTACTTACTTGAGGTGATTACACCAATAAGAGATAAGGTGGTTGACAACTTGGAAAGACAGGTAATATAGTCAGGTGGCGGAACTGGTAGACGCTAAAATAATAGGTGGACAGCGTGCCATTGGGGAAGAACCAAGAAAGTTACGCATACAGGTTCGAATCCTGTCCTGACTTCAAAAAAAAAATTCCACCATTTAAGACAAATGTCTTATCTTTGTATTCTAAATTATAGAGATATGAAATATATTTTTAGAGGAAATATAATTTTTGAATACATTCCTGATGGTGTTGAAAAAGTAATTCAACACCGGATATTTGATACAATACCGGCATTTGATTATTGTCGAATGATACCTGAAGACTACAAATTATTAGGTGAATTTTTCACTAGGGTATATAGACACATACAAGGAGAGGACATTGAATTAAAGGATATTGAAGTAAATTAAAATTTAGTTGGGTGGCGGAACTGGTAACGCGACGCGGTATGGCAATACAGAGGGTGATGGTATATGTCCCATCAGCGGTAAGTGACCTCTCTTAATTACAGGTTCGAATCCTGTTCCGACTTCAAAAAAAAATAAAAAAAAATTGACATTTCAGGAACTTTTTCTACTATTGAGATAGTTATATATTAAACAACAAAAATTTTAAAAAAAATGAAACCAATAAACAAAAATATGATTAGTAAACGTCAACCCCAGATTAGTATCTGTTGGTATCCGCGTATTACGCATAGTTCGGTTATTGGTGAATCCAATATAAGTTAAGATTAAATTAATTAGTAATAAAATCGAGAACCCCGAACTTCTAAAAAAAGTTTGGGGTTTTTTGTTTTTATACCCTGATAAAAAAAAAGTTGTGACTTTGTATCGTCAAATAAAAAACGAAATTGTTCTTTGAAATAATGTAACCATAAAAACAGGGGTATAGTCTCGGGGTGAGACGCTTGGTTTGGGACCAAGAAGCGGCGAGTTCGACTCTCGCTACCCCTACTATATTGTCACATAACTCAGTGGTAGAGTTCTTTTCTGATACGAAAGCGGTCGTAGGTTCGAATCCTACTGTGACAACAAAAAAATCGTTACTCGGTCACGAGTGAAGGTGTGTAATGATATCAACACCGCAGGTTAATCGATATCCTGTAATTTTCCCTCGAAGCTTTAAGGTGAAGCACGATACTTTTAATATCGAGAAGTTGGGTCGGTACCATCCGGGGGAACAAATTTTATGTTTGGATGGCCGAGTGGTTTAGGTTCTCGTCTGCAAAATGAGATAGGTCGGTTCGATTCCGACTCCAAACTCAAAAAAATACGGGTGTAGCTCAGGGGCAGAGCACTAGTCTCCAAAACTAGGTGTCGGGATATCGTAATTCCCCACCCGTGCAAATTTAATTGGGAGTGTCGCATAGCGGCAATTGCAGCTGACTGTAAATCAGCCCTCATTTGAGTTCATAGGTTCGAGTCCTATCACTCCCACATTTATTGTCCGATGATGTAACGGTTAGCATAACAGGTTTTGAGCCTGCTTGTCTTGGTTCGAATCCAGGTCGGATAACTATTGGTTTTGTAGTGTAACGGATAGCACGAGAAGTTACGGCCTTTTTAGTGAGGGTTCGAATCCTTCCAAAACCGCAAATTGCGATGTAGTTCAGTGGTAGAACACTTGATTCATATCCAAGAAGTCGAAGGTTCAATTCCTTCCATCGCAACAATTTTTTCACAAATGATGTCCTTTTGATTTGGAAATTAGTGAGATTTTTTTTATATTTGTATTTTAATAAAATTATATTATGTTACGGAAAAATAGAAAATCATTTCAAAAAATTGTTAAAGAGTATAAAGATGCGACCACAAGAGAAATCATAGAAGCGATAATAGATAATGCTTTATACGGATTTTTAGGTGCGGTCATAGTGGTGGCCATTGCAACTAAAATGGATATCGCGGTGTTAGGTGCTTATCTCATTTATTATTCTTATGTGGGTAAGATAATCAATCGACCAAAATATGTTACCGACCTTGGCAAAATCGTTATATTTCCAACATCATCAGCATTAGGCGCTTTTACAGGGTATAAGTTAAGTTATTATATGTTAGAATGGTTAAAATAATGGAAGGTTACCCAAGTTGGTGAAGGGGCTTGTTTGCTAAACAAGTAGGATGTAAAAGTCGCGAGGGTTCGAGCCCCTCACCTTCCTCCAAAATTTTGAAAAACAAAAAGAAAATATTATATTTGCAACATGGAAAAATTATCACACGTAGGAAACAACATTGTAGGTTCTGAAATCATCAAAATCTCTCAACAAATCAAAGAGATTTCAAAAACAAAAAAAATATTAAATTTAACCATTGGTGACTTTGATTCAAACATAAATCCAATACCTGAAAAACTTAAAGATTACATTATTGAATCTTATAATGAAAATCTAACAAACTATCCTTTATCTGCGGGTCAATTAAACTTAAGACAATCAGTTAGTGAATACCTTAAAAAAAGACAAGGTGTTGATTATAGTGAGAATGAAATATTAATTGGTGGCGGTGTTCGTCCGTTAATTTATACAATCTACAAAACATTGGTTAATAGCGGTGAGGGCGTAATCTATCCTGTTCCATCTTGGAATAATAACCATTATAGTTTTTTACATGGAGCGGTCAAACAAGAAATCGAATGTACACCTGAAAATTCATTTTTTCCAACGGTTGATGATATTGATACGGCAATAAATGACAATACATCTCTAATTTGTATTTGTTCACCACAAAATCCAACAGGTCGTGTTATTAACCCTAAAACATTGAAAGGTATTTGTGATTTGATTGTTAATGAGAATAATGTTAGAGCAAATCAGGTAGGTTCAAGACCATTGTATTTGTTCTTTGACCAAATTTATTCTGACTTGAGTGTTGATGGTTCATTTGTCCATCCTTTAACATTATGTCCTGAAATTCGTAACTATTTGATTTGTGTTGATGGTGTTTCCAAATCATTATGCGCCACAGGTATCAGAGTTGGTTGGGCATTTGGACCTCAAGACATTATGGGTAAGATGACAGAGGTTTTCTCTCACATTGGAGCTTGGGCTCCAAAACCTGAACAAAACGCTGTTGCAAAGTACCTAAATGATTATGAAGACATGACAGGGTTTGTCACAATGAAAACAAAACAATATTCTGAAATATCGGCCAAAATATGTGATAAGATTGATGAATTAAAAGAAAAGGGATTTCGTATTGATTGTCAAAGACCTGAAGGTGGAATTTACATTTCAATTTATTTGGGTGAATCATTATCATTTCTAAACATGCAAATTTATACCAAATTCTTAATTGATAGATGTGGTATTGGATTGGTACCTTTTGAATATTTTGGTTCAAAAGAAAACGAAGGATGGTTTAGAATGTCGATAGGTGGTGTAGACCCAAATAATGTTGACGAGATTTTACATTCTTTAGATAATTTAGCATATTATTGACAAAAGACAAATTATTCGTATATTTATAATCTCAAGAATAATAATTTATAAACAAAAAAAATTTAGTAAAAATGAAAAAAATCTTAGCTTTAATCACAATCGTAACATTGGTTTCTTGTGGTAGTGGAACATCAACTGAAATTAGCTCTGAAGATACGACAATGGTTGTTGATTCAATTGCGTGTATTGACACAACTTCATTAGTTGTAGACACAACAATGACCGAAAGTAAATAATTAAAATAGAAGATGATTAAATTAAAAAATCCACCAATTGGTGGATTTTTTTGTTATAGTAAACCTTTAATTCTTTTTATATTTTCCGACACTTTTTTAGATTCCTTTATACCAAAAAAATTCACTAATGAATCCCCAATTGCCGAAATTAATGGGTCTCTTTCAAATTCAACATCATTAGTTCCTGAAGAGACTTTGTTTGATTCAGTAGATGCTGATGATGGTGTTGAGGTTGTGTTTGAAATATGTACGTGATTAAAATGGTTTCCTCCTGTGTTTGTTTGCCATAAGACCGCTTTAGGATTACCTGACTCTGTGTTCCAAACATATCCCATTGAAACCAACGCATCTTTTAATTTATTACCAAGTTCTCTAAATTTGGCATTACCATTAGTACTGTTAGTTGCTCCACCTGAACCAATTCCATTTATCCTTGCAACATCCACCGCATCACCTGTTTCGTGTCTAGTACCTGTTTTATGACCACTCACTGCCGTTGTAATATTTACTTTAAGACCAGCTGATTTTGCGGCGCTTTGAACATCTTGTAATAGTGAAGTATTAATGTTATCGGAGGCAGGATTACCCTCACCGATATTTTCAAAATCTACATCATCATACACATCCGATGCCTCTGTAACATTCTTGTTCTCAAGAATGACATCGTATAACGATAAGATTTCTTTAATTGTTTTATTTCGAGTATTCATACTAATAAATACTCGAAATTTCTAAAATTCTTCTTTAGGGATAAAAAACCACAATATTAAATATATCGTTGTAATTGGGATTGGAGTGAAGAATAACCCAAAAAATATAAGTTTAATGATAGTTCCATCAATACCAATGTAATTTCCAATTCCTTCGCATACTCCACCAATTGTTGATATTCTCGGTCTTTCTAATTTTTTCATATATAATATTTTAATTTAATAATTTTAAAATTTTTTCTTTAACTCCTGATTGTTTAATACCCTGATTACTTTTCGGTGTAAGAACAAAGTTATCTAACCCCCAATCTTTCCAAGATTCCCCATTTTTACCCATGTCAAGGTCATCAATTGAAACCCAATGAGTGATTTCGGGATGGTCGTGTAAGTATTGTTTGATTTCAATAACACGAGTCATTTCCAAATCCCAATCTCTTGACCAAGCCCAATTATCATACCAAGTACATTGACCTAAGTTTGGAGTAAGAGCAATAGGTTTTTTAATGATACCTTTTGATTCATAGTGTTCCCCCATTTCTTCAAGAGTCGCCCAACGTTTCCAATCGGAGGAAACCACGATTTCTGCGTCGGTTTCAATTAACATTTCATTCAAGATTTTAATTGATTTAGTGTCAAAGTCATCAAATCGGTATTGTAATGGTATGTCTTGCATACTCATTGATGAGGTTTTACCACCCCATTTAGCCTGTTTTTTAAACCGACTACCCCAATTATTAGATAAACAAATTACACCATCATGGTCTAAAAACATAACTTTCATTCTACAAATATAGTAAAAAGATAACTAATATCCAAATAATTTTTGAAAAGGTATTGACATTTTGTGGAATATATAAAAGGACTTAAAGTGCTCTTAGTTGTCCTAATTTGAATTTATCAAAATTAGGTCCTTTTTTCAAATAAAACTGATTACCTTTTTTATCGTAATCAATAATCTTTGCCAATCTTGCGGAATTAAAAAATCCGCTGTTTTGTCCTCTAAACGCAGACCCTATTTGCCAATTATTTTCATTTGGTCTTGAATAATATGGTTTACCATTTATTTCTTTTTGTTTTAAAATTCCTTGATGAACTAAAAAATCTAATTTTGTTCCTCTATTACCTTCATCCAAATAATCAATCAAATCTTTAACCATTCCTTTATTCTTACTGAAAGTATATCCATAACTCCCTCTTCTCGGTTCCCAAACAGAAATATTATCATGAATCGATGACATAAATTCGTCATTTTTTTTCATAGAATTAACTACTTGGTTTGTAATTTTACTACACATATTGTTGAAAATAGTTTCAATTTTTCCATTATCAGAAGTGGTAATATCATTAAGGGGTAATTGAAATTGAGTAACTTCATCTTCAAGATTAAAATTAAATTTAGTTTCAATAACGTCAAATATATCAAAATCATCATAAGCATATCCAATATCAAAATAAATTTTATCGGAAATTTGATATGTAATCATAACCTCGTATTGGTCTATAGTTTCACCATCCAAAAGAATTCTCATCATCATTATTGCATTATTTGGCATGTCAGGTATGAGTGTTGGTTCTTTAAATATAACTTCTATTTTGTGATTTGACTTAAATGATTTGGAAACATCTACCTTTTCATCTCTACGAGAATTAAATAAATTTTTAAAGAATATTTGATAATTAAAATTTTTAGACTTAGAATAATCGTCCCTGATAGTTTGAATTACTTTTGGGGCTCCCAAATTAAAAAC